>OMAO01000029.1_pt1 | contig 113053 bp, 92 predicted proteins | sample 1644641 | NCBI WGS metagenome assembly OMAO01 (sample SAMEA103958120, study PRJEB25191) | human gut metagenome | biome: human-associated habitat [ENVO:00009003]; feature: intestine environment [ENVO:2100002]; material: feces | place: Germany | collected 2013/2015
AATAGAATACTTACCTCAATGGATACATGGAAATATTATAGATCTTACAAACCCTATACAGAGTATAGAGGGCTTTCAGGAATCTCCTTACAATATATCTATACTTGCCTTTATTGGTATAGATGTGCTTTTAAGCATATTATCGTTTTTAGCAATAGGTATGCTGGTTATTGCCTTTGCCAATATATTAAAGAAAATTCCAAAACTTATAACACTTGTAATAATAACAAGTGGAATATGGTACTATATGTTCTATATAACAAAAATTAACTATGTAAGTGCATTAGGTGTTACAGAGGATAACAGATGGTTTACGAATATTATTAGAAGATTCACTACAGTTTTTACCTTGTTTGATCCTGTTAGTTATTTTAAAAAGGCTGAATATATAAATATCTTCGGTATGCCGGTAAGACTGCTTAATGTAACGCTTATAACAGCTATTATATTTGTAGCAATAATGATATTTGTATGCAGACATTTGTACTTAAGGAGAGATGTTAATGTTAGAAGTTAAAGAATTGTCAAAAAAGTATGGTAAAAGATATGGACTTATAGAATTTAATTATAATTTTGAAAATAAAGTATATGGACTTTTAGGACCAAATGGTGCAGGCAAGTCTACATTGATGAATATTATTTGCAAGGTACTAAAAAGAACATCTGGAGAAATTATTTATGAGGGAAAGGATATTGATGAATGGAAGGACGAGTATAGAAAATATGTAGGTTATCTTCCACAGTATACAGGCTTGTATCAGGATTTTACAGTAAAAGAAACACTAGAGTATTTTGCTTATCTAAGAGGCATTGCAAAAGAAAAGGTTGAAGAAAATGTAAATATGGTACTGGAATATACGAATTTGTCGGATAGAGCTAAGGACAAGGTAGAGTCATTGTCAGGTGGTATGAAAAGAAGACTTGCTATAGCGATTACTTTAGTTGGAAATCCTAAAATACTTATATTTGATGAGCCTACTGTTGGTCTTGACCCTATGGAGCGTTATAGATTTAAAGAAATGATAAAGAAAATCCGTGAGGATAAGATTATTATTATTTCTTCTCACATTGTATCAGATATTAGTGAAATAGCTGACAAGGTAATTATAATGAAGGACGGCAAAATTGTTGGAAATCTTGAAAACACAGACATAGACATTGAAAAAGAGTATATGAAGCTTTTTGCTCAATAGTGAAAGAGGCATTAATATGAACAAAATAAAAAAATGGGAATTAAGGAAGTGTCTGCTTAATAAATTTGCTGTAGCATTAATGATTATTTTATTCATAGGAAAAATTATCTCTGCTATTGTATATAATGCTAACATTCCAAAAGGAGTAGACACAGACATATACAGGGAGTATATGAAAACATTAGAAGGCAAGTACACAAAGGAAAAGTCAGAATACGTAGAAAATGAAATGGCAAGAATTTCCTCGCTGGAGGATAGTCAGTTTTCTTATGTAGTAAAATATGACAAGGGGCTTATATCAAAGGAAGAATTTGACAATATAATGTATGAAATAAGAATAGCTCCCAAAATGCTTAGTACCCTAAGCTACATAAGCTCAAAATGTGATTATTATGAAAATAGCTATAGGGAAGGGATTTTTTTCTATGATTTAGATATACAAAGATATATGTCAGTAATGGGACTGGACTTTATTGGATTAACCTTTGTAATATATATATGTATGTCATTATATTTTTCAGATATAAGTGCCAAAACTACTGTACTTGTGACTACATCATATTATGGTAAAAAATATACGAATAAAATTCGTTTAATATTAGGGTTGATAATATGTGTACTAAGTACGGTAATATTATCAATTACAGAGTTTGTTGCTAAGTATATAACTATGGATATTGACTATTTAAAAATGCCGGTAAAAGCAATGCTTGATATGAATAACTTTGCCTTTGATACAAATATTGGAAGTGGTTTACTTATTATATATGGAGGCAGGGTATTGTTTACAGTTGTAATTGTGCTTGGCTTTAGTATTGCAGCAAGAATTAAAACAAATCTTCAAAGGAAGTAATGATTTATATGTAAATCAGTAGCAGCCTGAAGGAAATTTTACTTTACTTCCTTTGGGCTGTTATTTTTTAGTGGATTAACAATACAAAATTCTTTATGGGGTGTACAGTACGTAAGCGCCTAATTTCAGGGTAGATTTTCAACACCCCATTTATTGTCTATCCCAGCATTCCTTGCAAAATACGCGAAGCAACGAGCAAAGCGTCCCGATATGCTTGCATAATCGGGCATTTTGCGACTGCCGCGACCGAGACGATAGTCGAGGCAGGGCATTCCGGGGCAATTTAAGGAGAAATAAAACTATGATAAAAGTGCTATTCATCTGCCACGGCAGGAGACTAACTTCTTGTTAAAAGTGCTTTATTTACTAGGATTTGAGCAATACAGCATTGGATTTTAGCCCATTTTTAGGACAAATGAACAGAGAGCATCGGTATGAAAAATAGAATATTAAGGATCATATCAATAAGGATAAATTTGCAAGATGCATATTTTAACATGTAGTCAGGAATAGGAGATATTTATTATGAGATCAGAAGAGGCACAAAAAAGGTGGCATAGACTCCGAATGTGTATCTGGAAGCAATTGAAAACTCTGCAGAATCGTATAAAGAATTTGATGAAACTTGGAGTTGGTAAGGACACAGCTCGTATTGCGGCATACACAGGTAGTCGAATCGCCTACGTGTGTCGACGAAGAGTTATGAATTTTGCAATAAACAAAGAGAGACTAAGCCGATTTGGATTAGTCTCAATGTTAGATTACTACACTGCAAGGTGTATTCCATGTTAAGTTGATTGAACTGCCGTGTACCGAACGGTACGCACGGCGGTGTGAGAGGTCGGGAAGATTTATTTAAATTTTTCCTTCTACTCGATTACCCATTCATATGAAGCCACATAATATGAAATCAATATTGGATTATCTGTGTTGAAAATCACCCAAAAGAATGAAGATTTCTTTAGAAAAAAAGTTGAAATGTCAGTATGTTGCAATGTCAAGAGCAAGGGTATTGATTTGGCTTACTATTCCTATTGATTTTGTGGATGAAAAAATGCAGATGAAGTTGCAACGAGTGGGATGGAATCTGAAAAATGTGTAATCTTATTTTTATGGGTCAAGAGAAATTGAAAATATTTATCTTGAAAGTTTTGTTATATATGGTAATTTGCAAGAACTAAGAAACAATTGAAATGCAATGCTGACATTGCCCGAAGGTAGTGTGATGAAAGGACATATGATGATTATAGAAATAGGAATGGACGAGATTATAAACAAGATTATGGTTTTTCAGGAGACGGGATATAAGGGATGTACTATTTATAGATACATAGTTGAGCATGAAGATGTTATACCAGTAGAGATATTTCCAGGAATTTTTATTTCTCTGAAAGAAGAAAGAGGTATAAAGAAAATAGTTAAGTCATTAGTTAAGAAGGAATATAGGAGCATAGTTTTTGATGTTCAAAATGTTCGAGATAGATTTGAGCTTATTGATTTGAAAAAAGAATGTGTTAAGCATGAACGAGAAAAATTAATTACCAAAGTGGAAGAGATATCTCCTAACGATGTATTATATCCCAATAATCTTGGTGGAGGAGAGTGTGGGGGATGTAGAATAATTTCTTATTTTTCTAGATTAGTAGTAACAGGAACATACCGTATTATAGATGATGCAGATGTTGTTGAGCAGACTAAGCTGGAACCTTATTTCATTAATATGTGTAAATCTAGTAGGTGTTACCAAAACTACCTAAGAATTGAAAAAGAAGGGTATAAAAGCGATTTACCTGAAAGGGAAATGATACATATCGATGTGCAAAATGGCAGATATGTTCCTATGGAGGGAAAACATAGGGTATGTGCGATGAAGAGATATGATTATTCGAATAGGATTACTGCAAGAATAACATATGGAGATGATAGAGAGCATAGCACTTATCGTCTAGTTAATTATGAACCGTCCGATTGTGATTTGATGAATTATTATAAATGTTTTGAAGAATATGGTTTGAATAGAGGCGATGTACTGAATTATTTATCTGATAAGAGCAAAACATTGTGTAAAATGATAATAGAGAAAAATGAACTTAATGAGTCAAGATGAAAATAAAACGTGTTTTCTTGCCAGTAGGATAATGTGTATTTAATGACCGCTAATCAGAACGAGATTCGCAGGGCATATATCGTCGCTGTGATCTTTCGTAATACAAAATCCTTGACAAAATGTAATACAAAAAGCATAATAAACATGAGTGAAAGGAGTTTGTTTATGAAGAAAATGGGTAGGCCTAAGGGCGAAAATAATATGGAAAAGGTTTGTACAATCCGTATGGATGAAGCTACAATTGCCAGATTAGAAAAGTACTGTGAATTGATGAATGTTGCTAAATCAAAGGCAATAAGAACTGCCATTAATCAGTTGATTGATGAAGTGGAAAAAAATCAATAAAACAAGTACACTTTTTAGAATATTGGTCTTTATATAATGATTAAAGTAGCACGAGAGTCCAATGATCCATCATGCGATGGTGCTAATACGAGTATGTTCGGACTCAATAGAATAAGTGAGATGGCTATTGCCAAGGAGGACTTTTTATGCAGAAAACGATTTGTGAACTCTTTGCTGGGGTTGGTGGATTTCGGCTAGGAATGGAGCGTTTGGAAACAGGGTGGAATACCACATGGTTTTCACAATGGGAACCGGGTAAAACAAACCAATGGGCACATGATTGCTATGTGGCTCATTTTGGTGATTTGGCAGATATTCGAGGAGAATATCATACGGGGGAAGATATATCGGTCGTGGATAAGAACTGTATTCCCGACCATAATTTGCTAGTAGGAGGCTTCCCTTGCCAAGATTATAGTGTTGCTCATACCCTTGCATCTTCACATGGAATCGAAGGAAAGAAGGGCGTTTTGTGGTGGCAGATTAGAGATACAATTATTGCTAAAAAACCTGCATTTTGTATCTTTGAAAATGTAGATAGAATATTGAAATCCCCAGCAAGTCAGCGTGGACGTGATTTCGGAATTATACTAGCATGTCTTGAACAATTGGGGTATTCAGTAGAGTGGAGAGTAGTAAATGCGGCTACTTATGGTGCAGCTCAAAGGAGAAGAAGAACCTTTATTTTTGCATATAGAAACAATACAGTATATGGAAAGTTAATTGTAAATAATAGTGCAGAGAATATTATTGCGTCAAGTGGTCTAATGGCTCAAGCATTTCCTGTTAGTGAGTATACAGATGTTGAAGAATCAGATTTGAATAAATATAAAACAAATAAAGATAAAACTAAAATTACAGATGATGATATTCAGAATATCTCAGATAAGTATGCATTTAGTTTTGAAAAAGCTGGATATATGCATGATGGTAAAATATATACTTGTGAGGTTACAGAGGTTGAAGAAAAACCGATTTTAATAAAACAGATTTTACAAGAAAACGTGGATGAGGAATTTTATATTACCGAAGATAAAAAGCCTAAATGGGTTTATCTTAAGGGCGCAAAAAAAATCCCTAGAAAAACAAAAGAAGGACATGAGTATATCTTTTCCGAGGGTCCTGTAGCTTTTCCTGACCCCTGGGATAGACCAGGAAGAACAATGCTTACAAGTGAATCTACGCTTAATAGAAGTACACATGTGGTTACGGATCCCGGAAATGGTAGATTAAGATTACTTACTCCTATTGAGGCTGAACGCTTACAGGGATTTGATGATGATTGGACAAATTATGGTATGCCAAAGCGAATGAGATATTTTTGCATGGGAAATGCATTGGTTGTCCCCATGATTACAAGAATGGGTAAAGTTCTTGATAACATAATAACGAATGAACCATAACATATTGTAGTAGAATAATAAAATTGTTATGAAGACCGCTCTATACGGGTGGCCTTTATCTCACAATAAATGAAGGAGAAATGAATATATGAGATTTATAGAGTATTCACATCGTCATGCTGATGCCATTATAGCATGTAATCCGGAGCTAAAAAGAAGGTATGAAGAGTTTATAGGGGCATTGCAAAGTATATCGGATGAGGAATTAATTGAAGATTTTTTGATTAGGAAAAGAGATCATGAAGAAAGAAATAAGGCTTTTAAGAGTATGACTCCGTCCATAAATAGTATTTTGAAATCAAGAATGGATTCTATTCCAGGATGGTCAAGTGAGGTTGATATTTTTAATGATGGAACAGGAGTAATTGGAGATACAGAATGGAGACTTGATTTCGCTTGTGATAATGCATTTTGTGTGGAAGTGGCATTCAATCATGGTGAAGCAATTGCTTGGAATTTGTTAAAGCCGGTTCTTTCTTGCGAATTAAATCATGTTGAAAAAGCTGTGCAGGGACAGATTGGAATATATGTATGCGCAACAGATAATATGAAGATTGCCGCCAACATAGATTCTGCAAGTGGTTCATTTGAGAAAGTACTTAGATATTTACCACCTATGATGAATCAGCTGACAATTCCTATGATGATTATAGGATTAGAACCGTTTGAAACGTTTAAAATTAGTGATTCTGCAGAAGTAATAAAGGCAGACTATGTATTAGATGAATCATTAATGGATAAGAAGGTTAAGGTCACAAAGGTAGATGATTATTCAACTTATAAGGGAATTGTAACGGATGTGGCAGATATTCTTATTGGAGAGAATGTGGAGAAGCAAATTACTGTTCAAAAATCAAGAAATAACTCTCGGGAATTCACAGAGAGAATGATAAGATTTCTTGAAGTGCTTGGAAATAACAGATGATTAATACATATTTGATTTATTATGAAGGAATAGACGATTTTGAAAGTATATAATTTTGTGCTGCGACGAAAAAGAAGAAATTTTCTTATTTAACGAATGGTGCAAAATTAATTCGTTTAGATGATTGGTATGTACTGGAGATAAAGGAGAAGAAAAAGCGGAGTCTGGTTATTAGATTCATACGGATGTAAAAACAGACAAGGATGGAGGTACAATTATTGTTATTTATGTAGGGCATAAAGATGACAATAAAAAGGTACAGTTTTTTATAAAACCGAAAAAAGGACAAGTTACAAGTGGCCTTAAATATTTGAATCCAAGTAAAATTTTATCTAAAATAGAAGTAAAATTTAGAGGGAAAAGAATCCACCAAGAATTTGATGCAGAGTTTAATCTATATAGAAATATATCGAAAACTCTTTTTGATATGATAAAAAACGTCACTGTCATGATTCCGCAAGGATTAGTCATGGTTCCGGCTGATAAAGAACTAAAAATAAAGGAGGCAATTAAGTGTCATTACAGAATATTGTTCCATATAGATTACCGAATCATGCAGGAAAGCGTTTGCTAGATCCACATGTGGTCATTGTAGGTGCAGGAGCATCTGTTGCTGCTTGCGAGATAGATAAAAATGGAAAGAAAGTTCCGTTGTTAAAAAATATACACAATATTCTTAAACTTACGGATGAATTGAAAAAATATAATTTTTCAGATGAACATATGAAGGATTTTGAAAAATTATTTTCTGATATAAATGGAAAAGCTGAATATAGAGATTTGCAGGAAAAATTAGAATATGAAGTATGTGATTATTTTAGTAAATTACAGATTCCAGATGAACCAACATTATATGATTACTTGATTTTGTCACTGACTGAAAAAGATGCAATAATATCATTTAACTGGGATCCATTTTTGATGCAAGCATATAAAAGAAATATATGTGTTGGTAATTTGCCTGAATTAATATTTCCACATGGTAATGCTGGAATTGGCTTATGCTATGATTGTAAAATAAAAGGATATGCAAATTGTCTTTGTCCGAAATGCTTTAAAGAATTTGAGCAAATGCCATTGTTATATCCTATAGGAAAGAAAGACTATAATGGAAAGCCAATAATCGTTAATGAATGGAACTTGGCAAAAGCTGTGCTGTCTAGGGCTGCAGGAATCACAGTATATGGTTATGGTGCTCCTGTTACAGATATTGAAGCGGTGGAGTTGATGAAATCAGCCAGCCATTTAAGCCAAATGAAGGATATTGCACCATTTACAATTATAAATTTGGCAAAAAATGAAGATGAACAGAGAAAAAAATGGTCTGAATTTTATGATGTAAAAATGTTTCTGTATTGTAACAAATTTGAAGAAACAATGTTGTGGAGAAATCCTAGAGTAAGTTTGGAAACTTTGTTTGATGCGATTCTTCAGCAACATCCAAGAAGTGAAGAAAAGTCATTCAGAAAATTTTCAACACTAACAGAGTTACAAGAATTTGTTAAGACAATTACAGAGTTTGATATGTGTATTTAAAAATCCTTAGTAGTAACCCTTTCCATTTTACTACCAATTTTACTACTAACAGGGAGTAACAACTTGCAGGGTTTTGCTCTGCTTTGCCATAATCCGTAATTTCAGAGCATTTTACCATAATCCCGGAAAACCTTGCAAAACAGGGCATCCCTGGGCAAAATAAGGAGAAACAAGACAATGATAAAAATACTATTCGTGTGCCACGGCAACCGGATGACAAATATGCATAGCCAACGCAAATCGTGGCAGTGGAAATGATATTTACACAGTTTTTACTACGATTTAATTATGCTCTATGCTATGGCATGGCATTGTTGATGGCAAATTGCGGTAAAAAGAGGCATTTAAGGACAATAATTATAAATGAAAAAAATAAGGTTTGTTTGCTATGTGGGTATTTTCAGTTCTGCTATGGATTGTTGAAGTGATATAAGTTTTGCGAAAGTAGATGTTAATGTTGGTGATAAATATAGAGGACAATTCAATTTTGAGAATTTGATGATTTATAGAAATTGTTGGTGGAGTAGGGAATTTGATAGGATTACTTAATAATTGGTTTATGTTGGAGGATGTAAGATGCTAGGGATTAGTGGTATGGAAGGTTTTTTGTTAGCAGTAGATGGCCCCAATGGTGCCGGTAAGTCAACATTAATAGAAGCTGTTAAAAGAAAAATGGAGTTAGAAGGATATACTGTATATATTACAAGAGAACCTACCGATACAGAATTAGGTAGCTTTATCAGAAAATTTGCAGAGAGTCATTCGGGAATAAGTTTAGCTTGTTTGGTTGCGGCGGATAGATATGAACATATATTCAATGAGATTATTCCTGAATTAAAAAAAAGAACACTTGTTATAACTGATAGATATATTTTGTCATCTTTAATTTTGCAAGAAATGGATGGTGTTAGTGATAAATTTGTTTTAAATTTGAATTCTGAGATTATAAAACCTAATTTGCAATTGGCAGTATTTGCTGACGAAAAGGTTTTGCAGAAAAGATTATCAGAACGAGGGATATTAACGAGATTCGAAAAAGGAAATCAATCAAATAGTGAACTTTATTATATGGATAAAGGAATTAAAGAACTCGAGAAGAGAAATGTGAATGTTATGCATATTGATAATAATGACAATTTAGAAGCTAATGTAGAAAAAGTGGTTTCATATATAATGAATAATTGGAGGAAGGCATGAAAAAATTTCTTTTATTAAACTCTCCGATATTTTGGGATTCTATAAAGGAAAAAGAGCAATATTTATCACCTTTGGGGTTAGGGTATATTGCAACATATTTAGAAAAAGCAGGAATAGGTGTGGAACTAATAGATTGCGTAAAAGAAAGAAAAGCTGTTTTAGATATAGTTGCACTTATTAATGAAGCACATCCCGATTATGTTGGAATTAATATTTTTACTCAAAACTATGATATGGTAAAATATATTATTGAGAATATTGATACGGATTGTGAATGTTTTGTAGGAGGACAAGCTGTAAAAAGTATTTTTGAAGATATACTTCAATGGAAAGTTAAGAATAGATTAAATATTATCATCGGTGAAGGAGAATTTATAATACCAGAGATTGTTTTGGGAAGATGCAGGCAACAGCCAGAGAAAGAGAATAATAATAAATTTGTTTTTAGAATTAACAAGGATTCTCAATATTTTCCGGTCGAAATTTCAAACATATTTCTGAATAGAAAATATTTGGGAAACGAGATAATAGTTAACCATTATGGAGAGAAAGAAATAGCAATTATTACTTCAAGAGGATGCGCTTTTGATTGTGCATTTTGTGGTGGAGCTAAGAGTTTAAATAAAGATGTGCCTACTAGAATTCGTACAGAAGGAAGTGTTATAAAAGAGATTAAAGATATATTATCTGCATACCCAGATATACAAAGTGTTCGAATTTTAGATGATTTGTTTTTACGTAGTAGTAAAAGTATAGATATGGCTAATAATATTTTCTCTCAATTTCCACAATTAAGTTGGAGAGGGATGGTACATGTGTTATCTTTAGCAGGAACAATTGATAAAGTGAAAAATTTGAGAAATGGAAATTGCAAAGAATTATTTATAGGAATTGAATCTGGTTCTGAGTCTATAAGAGTCAAGATTAATAAATTAGGGAAGCCAGATGACATTGTTAGAGTTTCAAAAGAAATCTTACAAAATGGGATTGATTTAAAAGGATATTTTATCTATGGATTTCCTAAAGAAACAAAGGAAGATTTTCAAAAGACATTTGAATTGGCGAGCAAGTTAAAAGAAATATCTCTAAAGACTCCGGGAGAATTTAGAACTAGTGTATTTCAATTTAGACCCTATCATGGTACACAATTATATAACGAGATAGTGGAAGAAAAAGGAATTATTCATGGATGTAGATTTAATGAAGCAATAAGCCATTTTAATGGAAGGTCACAGTTTAATTTCGATTTTGGAAATTATAGTAAGGAATCTGATGAGTTATTAAATGAATATATTATAAAGACACAGGAGCTTACAGAAGAATGATTGAACAAATAAGAAAATGTCAGAAATGCGGATTATGTTTTAACCAGAAACCATTATTAGATGCTGAAAAAGAATGTCAAGTTTTTTGGGTTGGATTATCTGCTAAAAAAACAGTATCAGATGTAGAAATGCCTTTGTCTCCAGAGACAAATACTGGAATGCTGATTCAAAAGATTGAGGAAATGTGCAAGGAAATTAATACATATAAAACTAACTTAGTAAAGTGCGTGCCATTAACAGAACAGCAAAAATTGCGCTATCCTAATAAGAGAGAGATTGATAGTTGCTTTGAACATTTACTTAGCGAAATACATACAATGTCGCCTAAAATTGTTTTTTTATTAGGGGAAAAGGTGTATTCAGCAGTAGGTAACCACTTAAAAATTGAATTTGAAAAATGGAATGACTTCGAATACCATTATACAGAATTTAGAGGGACTTATTATGTTCCAATTCATCATCCATCATACATTTATGTGTATAAGAGAAAAAAAGTGGATGAGTATGTTGAAAGCGTAGAAAAAATAATAAATCAATTGCTATAGCATGAATAATATGTCTATATATGCATTAAGGAAGATTGTCGGAAAGTCTCAAAAATAATTTTGAAAGTAGAGAAGGAAGACTTAGCTTTCGGATTGTGAAAGTGTAAAGTAGTTGATATCGTTTTATTTGGGATAGGATTTCACGTAGTAAAACACCCTAATTTCTACTACGTTTTTACCACGATTGGTGTCCTCAATTTGCCTCGTTTTGTTCTGATTTGCTCATTCTGTGATATTTTTAACAATCAGTAGGCGCATGCATGCTAGGGTTCGCAAATTGAGGCAAACCACGGCATAATTTTGCCTTATGAAAGGAGGTTTTTATATGATACGAGTGCTCATGGTGTGCCACGGCAATATCTGCCGTTCTCCGATGGCTGAATTTATGTTTAAAGATATGACCGCCCGCCGGGGAATTGCGGAGGAGTTTGAGATTGCCTCCGCGGCGACGAGTACGGAAGAGATATGGAACGGAGTGGGAAATCCGGTGTACCCGCCGGCGAAAGCCGAGCTGGCAAGGCACGGGATTGGATGTGAGGGTAAGAGAGCGGTGCAGCTTAATAGGGAGGATTACGATCATTATGACTGGCTGATCGGGATGGATTCGATGAATATGAGGAATATTGAGAGGATGACCGGGCATAAGGGCGGCAAAATCCGTAAGCTGCTGACGTTTGCGGGAGAGGACGGAGATGTTGCGGACCCGTGGTATACGGGGGATTTTGGCAGGACGTGGAGAGATATTGAGAGAGGACTGGATGGATTTCTTAAATATCTGGGGTTTGAATGAATATATTTTGCAGAAATGAAACCGCGCAATCCTTGACAAATCGTGCGTTTCTGTTTAATATTTAGCTTATGAATTTTTATATTAATATGAGCCGTCATATATAGGAGGCAGATATGGCTAATACTACAACATATAATCCTAAATCAATCGAGCCGAAGTGGCAGAAGTACTGGGAAGAGAACCAGACTTTTAAGACTGATGTATGGGATTTTTCCAAACCTAAATTCTACGCACTTGACATGTTCCCGTACCCGTCGGGAGTAGGTCTTCACGCAGGACATCCGGAAGGATATACCGCGACAGACATTGTGTCACGTATGAAGAGAATGCAGGGATATAATGTTTTACATCCGATGGGATATGACTCATTTGGACTTCCGGCAGAGCAGTATGCGGTTACGACCGGACATCACCCGAACGGATTCACAGAGAAGAATATAGAGACATTTACGGCACAGCTTAAGGAACTTGGATTTGATTATGACTGGAGCCGCAAGATTGCGACAAGCGACCCGGATTTCTATAAGTGGACACAGTGGATTTTTAAACAGCTTTATCTTGACGGATATGCCAAGTATGTTGATATGCCGGTCAACTGGTGTGAAGAACTCGGAACGGTTCTTTCCAACGATGAGGTAATTGACGGCAAGTCAGAGAGAGGCGGATATCCGGTCGTACGTAAGAATATGAAGCAGTGGGTTATCGACCAGGTGGCTTTTGCGGACAAGCTCCTTGAAGGACTGAACGAGATAGACTGGCCGGAGTCCACGAAAGAGATGCAGAGACACTGGATCGGTAAATCAGAAGGTGTTGAAGTTGATTTCAATATCGTGGGCGGCGGAAGTTTTTCGATATTCACTACATGTATTGAGACGATTTACGGTATCACATTTATGGTACTGGCGCCGGACGGACAGCTTGTTAAGGAACTGATGCCGAGAATTAAGAACCAGGCAGAGGTTCAGGCATATATCGACGAGACAGTCAAGAAAAACGATATGGACAGAACGGAACTCAATAAGACGAAGTCGGGCTGCGTTCTTGAAGGAATATATGCAATCAATCCGGTCAACGGCAAGGAAGTGCCGGTGTTTATCGGCGATTTCGTACTTGCTTCATACGGAACAGGTGCGGTTATGGCAGTACCGTCACACGACCAGAGAGACTTCGAGTATGCCATTGCGCATAAGCTTCCGATGATTCAGGTAATCGATGGTGCCGATGTGAGCGAGCAGGCATTTGAGAAATATGATTACCTCGGCAAGGGATGTAAGCTTATGAACTCAGAAGAGTTTACGGGACTTACTGTTGAGGAAGCCAAGACTGCCATTACGGATAAGCTTGTTAAGATGGGTGTGGCCCGCAAGAAAGCAAATTACCATTTCCGTGAGTGGATTTTTGCAAGACAGAGATACTGGGGCGAGCCGGTTCCTGTTGTACACCTTGAGAATGGAGAAATTCATGTGCTTGATGATGATGAACTTCCGCTTGTTCTTCCGGAACTTGAGGACTACAAGGGCAAGAACGGACAGGCACCTCTTGAGAATGCGACAGAGTGGAAGCAGTACGACCACAACGGAATCAAGGGTAAGAGAGAGACATCGACCATGCCTGGCAGTGCCGGATCAAGCTGGTATTATTTAAGATATATTGACCCGCATAATGATAAAGAACTTGCCGATAAGGAACTCCTTAAGCACTGGATGCCGGTTGACCTCTATATCGGAGGACCGGAGCATGCGGTAGGACACCTTATGTATTCAAGAATCTGGAACAGATACCTCTATGATAAGGGCATTGCACCTACCAGGGAGCCGTTTAAGAAACTTGTGCATCAGGGTATGATACTCGGATCCAACGGAATTAAGATGGGTAAGAGATTCCCTGAATTTGTCATCAATCCTAGTGATATCGTAAGAGATTACGGCGCTGATACATTGAGACTTTACGAGATGTTCATGGGACCGCTTGAGGCTTCCAAACCATGGAGCCAGCAGGGCGTTGAAGGTGCGAGAAGATTTATCGGTAAAGTATGGAATTTCTTCACTGAACCGGAGAATATCATTGAAGATACAGACAACGGACTGAAGAAAGTATATCATCAGACTGTTAAGAAAGTTACACAGGATTTCGAGACACTCGGATTCAACACTGCAATCAGCCAGATGATGATATTCATGAATGCTGCCACTAAGGAAGGCAAGTGCCCGCGTAATTATGCAGAAGGATTTATTAAGATGTTTTCGTGCATCTGCCCTCATGCAGGTGAGGAAATCTGGAGTATTTTAGGACATGATGGCACGATTGCATTTGAAAAATGGCCAGAATTTGATGAAGAAGCCGTTAAGGAAGATACCGTGGAAATCGGTGTGCAGATCAACGGTAAAGTTAAGGGCAAGGTTGAAATAGCTGTTGATGAAGACTCACAGACAGTAATTGCCAAGGCCAAAGAGATTCCGGCTGTTGCGAAGGCAATAGAGGGTAAGAACATAGTAAAAGAAATCTATGTTCCGGGAAGAATCGTAAATATTGTTGCTAAATAAGGCAATGCTATATTGGGCTTCGGTACGTTTAAAGTACCGAAGCCATTTTCATGAGGGTTTCTACTTTAGACTGTTCCTCCGGGTTCATGTCTTTTTTCATGCTTTCAAAAAGAGTTTCGATATCGGATTTGGTAAAACTTATGTGCTCCTGCCTGGCTTTGTTTGAAAAGGCAAGAAGGAGAGGGAGGATGTCATCGGACGAAACACCGGATGAAAGCTGCATGAATTCATTTAAAAGTGCCGATTTGCGGCTGTCTATGTTGTTCATATGCCTCCTTTGCTGCCGGGATTATTATTGAGCATCCGGCTGTATTGTTCATACATCTGCTGCTGTTTGGGTGACAGAAAATTCTTTAACATGTCGGATGACTTATCCGGGGCCTGAGGTTCGGAATTCATTGCATTGTAGATGTTAAATATCTCGTTCATGTTGCTGAAGTTGGACATCATGTTAAAAATTTCACAATCTTTTTTGGGACAGAACCGTTTGATGTCGTTCACGATATGCTCGGTGTCGTGATGCGCCCTTGCCAAAGGGGACGGACATGGCATGTTTTTATAGAACTCAAGGGTCTGCATAAGTTCGGCAAGTCTGATAAACAGGGCGAACATCTTCTGCTGTTCCCCGGATGTGTATGGCAGATATGCTTTAATCATCTGAAAATATGTGCCGCAGGTGGCGATGTCAAATTCGGTAAGCGGCAGGGTTTCAAAATGCTCCATATGTTTTTAAATCTTTTTTTCTAATATATGCAGACGGACATATGAAAATACCGGTTCCAGTTTAGTGGAACCGGCATATCGGAATAATTAGCCGATGAGTGCTATAAGGATAATGATCCAGAGCCAGTTGTTTCCGCCGCATCCACATCCGCAGCCATCGCCACATCCGTTTCCGCCGAAAAGTGAGTTGCCGAAGATTCCGCCTTCACCGCCGCATGCGCATGAAAGAATAAGAATCCAGAGAAGTACATTGCAGCTGCAGTTGCCTGATCCTGAAATCGGGCTGCCACCGCATCCGCATCCTGTTGCTGCTAAATCACTCATTGTTTTTCCTCCGGGAAATAAACTTTACACTATACAGATATGCGAAATCACCTTTTTGGTTACTATAATAATTGTTGATTTTCACAGATATTGTAGTATAATTTAAAAGATAGTGCTTTTGACAAGTATTAAAATACATAAATTAATTAAAATATATTATAAGGAGATTATGCCATGGATAAAATTAAGATGACTACACCGCTTGTGGAAATGGACGGGGACGAGATGACAAGAATTCTCTGGAAGTCTATCAAGGAAGAACTCCTCTGCCCATTCATAGATCTTAATACAGAATATTACGACCTTGGACTTGAGCATCGTAACGAGACTGATGATAAGGTTACGGTTGATGCAGCCAATGCCAACATGAAATATGGAGTTGCCGTAAAGTGTGCTACGATTACACCGAACGCTGCGCGTATGACAGAATACAATCTTAAAGAGATGTGGAAGAGCCCTAACGGAACTATAAGAGCCATTCTTGACGGAACCGTATTCCGTGCACCGATTATCGTAAAAGGTATCGAGCCGCTTGTAAAGAACTGGCATAAGCCTATTACAATAGCAAGACATGCATATGGCGACGTATATAAGAATGTCGAGATTAAGGTTCCGGGTGCCGGAAAGGCCGAGCTTGTATTTACCGGCGCAGACGGAGAAGTTATCAAAGAAACTATCCATGAGTTCAAGACACCGGGAATTATCCAGGGAATCCATAATGTGGACAAGTCGATTGAAAGCTTTGCCAGAAGCTGCTTCAATTACGCACTCGATAAGAAAGAAGATTTGTGGTTTGCCACCAAGGATACAATTTCCAAGAAATACGATCATAATTTCAAGGATATTTTCCAGGAAATTTATGATAATGAATATGAAGAGAAATTTAAGGCAGCAGGAATTGAATATTTCTATACACTGATTGATGATGCGGTTGCAAGAGTAATGAAGTCCGAAGGCGGATACATCTGGGCCTGCAAGAATTATGACGGTGATGTTATGAGTGATATGGTTGCTACGGCATTCGGATCGCTTGCGATGATGACATCTGTTCTTGTATCACCAAGCGGTGTGTACGAGTATGAGGCTGCCCACGGAACGGTACAGAGACATTATTACAAACATCTCAAAGGCGAAGAGACATCTACCAACTCTGTGGCAACGATTTTTGCCTGGAGCGGAGCTCTCAGAAAGAGAGGCGAGCTTGACGGCAATAAGGAATTGCAGATTTTCGCCGATAAGCTTGAAAAAGCATGTATAGATACGATTGAAAGCGGGGAGATGACTAAGGACCTCGCACTTATAACTTCAATTGATAATCCGAAAGTTCTTAACAGTTTTGATTTTATCAAGGCAATAAGAACGAGACTTGAAGCATCACTTTAAGATAAAAATATAAGCGACGAGCAGTGCAGGACACTGCTCGCTGTTATTTTAACGGCGGCAGGCCGGTATGGAGCAATTTTATGGGTATTAGACGCAAAGGCAGAAACAAGGGAATAATTTCCGGAACCGCCGCACTGATCAAAAAGTGCGGCTTAAGTCTTATTGTCTTTGAATTGCTGTACAAATTGGCCGCTTTTGCTATAGGATATCCTCTTTATCTGGCGGGATGGGATTTTACGCTCAGGAAGGCCGGATTTAAGTATCTTACCAATAATTATTTTTTCACTTATCTTAAAAGTCCGTTCACGATAATCTTTTTCGTGCTCATTATTCTGATTTTTGCCTTTTATGTTACTTATGAAGTGGCATGCCTTTCGGTGTGCTTTGATGCCGGTTACCATAATAATCCGATAACCATTGCCCAGATTTTTAAGGCAGGTGTGAAACTGGTCCGTAAAACGATGAAAAAGAAACGCATAGTAACTTTTTTGCATGTACTGATTGTATCATTAATGATGAATATTACACTGATAGGTTTTCTTGCATCGGGAATTACGCTTTCGGACGCGGCTGTGCGCACGATTAAGAGCCATGCATATATTTTTATTCCGATAGGACTGGCGGTGCTTGCTTTGTTTGTGTATTGTATTATTCATATGTTTTCCATCAATTACATGGCATATGACGGTGGAGATATATCGGACAGCAAACGTAAGAGCAGGCAGATGGTAAGAGTGAGGGGACTAAGGTCATTCGGACTTGTGTTTGGCTGGAACGTCGCATTGTTAGTGGTAATTTATATAGTTTATTTTATAATGATTATTCTCATAAGTCTCGGTGTCACGATACTTGACAAGGCTAATCTCGGTATGGCGTTATTCCTTACGGTGTTCAGGGTTGTGCTTTTCGTGACCAAGATTCTTCTCATAATTACATCACTTCCGGTTTCGTATTGCCTGATAACGAGTATGTTTTACAGATACAGATGCGATGAAGGGGACGAATTCAATATGGGAATAGTTACGGAGAGCCTGATTGGAAGTAAGGAAAATTCACACCGCATGAGGCAGTTCGTGATATCGGCGGCAGTTATCGTAATATCGCTGGTAATGAATATCATGTATGTGGTGAGGGCATTTGACAGCAATCCTTTCTCTAACGTGGAATTCTTTGACCAGACACTTATAATGGCGCACCGCGGAAGTTCATACAATGCACCTGAGAATACCATGCTTGCATTTGAGAAAGCAGTGGAAGCTACGGCCGATTACATTGAACTTGATGTCCATGAGACGAAGGACGGACGGATTGTGGTCATGCATGATGACAGCCTTAAGAGAACGGCCGGAGTGAATAAGGAAGTCTGGAATATGAATTATGAGGATATAGCAAAACTGGATGCCGGAAGCTGGTTTGGCAGCAACGAAGAATTTAAGGAATGCCGCATACCGCTTTTGTCCGATGTAATGAAATATACCAAGGGAAAAATACGGCTTAACATAGAGATAAAACTTACGGACAACGAGCCTGATCTTGTGAAAATGGTTGCAGCACTCATAGAACAATATGATTATATTGACGAATGCGTTGTCACATCCATGAATTACGAAGCACTTAAGGGTATAAAACAGATTAATCCGAAGATACAGACCGGGTATGTGCTTAATGTGGCGTACGGTAATTTTTATAATCTGCCGTATGTTGACGCTTTCAGTATTAATTCGGGATTTGTCAATAAGAATATGGTCGATGCCATCCATAACAGAGGCAAGGAGATATATGTCTGGACGGTTAATGGTGAAAACAGGGCCAAGGAACTTACCGTAATGGGTGTTGACGGACTGATAACGGATAATCCCGTTATGGCAAGGGAAGTTGTTTACTCCAAATATTCCAATACATTGATATATAATGTGCTTAGTTATGTTTTTAAAGGATAGGGGTAACTCATTTTGACTTTTTTACCAAAATATTATATAATATGAATTGATGGCCGCAGGCCTGTTTGACAGATAAAATCATATGAAAAGAGGTATGTTAATGGATAATAAGAAAATAGTTGTTGCACTCGGACGTAATGCATTCGGTGAGACATTTCCGGAGCAGAAGGCTAATGTTGCCAAAGCGGCAAAAGCGATAGCCGATCTTGTTGAGGCTAAGTATAATATAGTTATTACACACAGTAACGGTCCGCAGGTAGGAATGATACAGACTGCGATGACAGAGTTTGCCAGACTTGATTCAAGATATACTGTTGCGCCTATGTCACTTTGCGGTGCAATGAGTCAGGGATATATCGGTTTTGACCTTCAGAATGCGATAAGAACAGAGCTTCTCAACAGAGGAATATATAAGACAGTATCTACTATTATAACACAGGTCAAGGTGGATCCTTTTGACAGGGCATTCTCTAATCCTACCAAGGTTATCGGAAGATATATGACAGAGGAAGAGGCGAAGGCTGAGGAAGCCAAGGGCAATTATGTTGTAAAAGAAGATAAAGGATACCGCAGGATAATCGCAGCTCCTAAGCCTCAGGATATATACGAAATCGATGCGGTAAGAACACTTCTGGATGCCGGACAGATTGTAATAGCTGCCGGAGGCGGCGGAATACCGGTACTTGAACAGAGAACTGTCCTTAAGGGAGCAAGCGCCATAATTGAGAAAGATTATGTTGCGGCAAGACTTGCGGAACTTATTGATGCAGATACACTTCTTTTCCTTACGGCAGCTGACAAGCTTGTCATTAATGAAGGAACGGATAAGGAACAGAGTTTTGACACGATCAAGGCCTCTGAGCTTAAGGAATATGTGAATGAAGATAATATGGGAGCCATTACGACACTGCCTAAGGTATCGGCAGCGGTAGAGTTTGTTCTCGCAGGCAATGAGCGTAAAGCGGTAATTGCCAACCTTGAGAGCGCTAAGGATGCGCTTGCGGGCAAATGCGGAACTACGATTTTATAGACGTCGGAAAGGATGATAACAATGACAAAAGTAACAATAATCTCGGGATTTCTCGGAGCAGGTAAGACTACATTTATTAAGAAACTTCTCGAGGAAGTTTATAAGGGACAGAAGGTTGTCCTTATCGAGAACGAGTTCGGTGAAATAGGAATTGACGGCGGCTTCCTTAAGGATGCCGGAGTACAGATTAACGAGATGAATTCAGGATGCATATGCTGTTCACTCGTAGGAGATTTCGGAAGGGCTCTTAAGCAGGTTGCAGCTGATTATAAGCCTGATATGATTATAATAGAGCCATCCGGAGTAGGAAAGCTTTCAGATGTAATTGCCGCTGTTGAGAATGTGGCTGAAGAAGCAGAACTTACACTTGAGAATTTCATAACTGTAGCTGACGGAACCAAGTGCAAGATGTATATCAAGAATTTTGGTGAGTTTTATAATAACCAGATTGAGAGTGCATCCACAATAGTTCTCAGCAGAACACAGAATATGACAGAAGATAAGCTTGAAGCTGCTGTAGCACTTATCAGGGAGCATAATGATAAGGCTGCGATAATCACAACACCTTGGGATGATCTTACAGGCAAGCAGATTGAAGATGCCATGAAGAAAACATCTCTTGTTGACGAGATGCTTAAGGAAATGGATGTATGTCCGGTTTGCGGACATCATCATGATGACGAAGATGAGCATGAACATCATCATGACCATGATGAAGACGAAGATGAACATGAACATCACCACCATGACCATGATGAGGAAGAACATGAGCATCATCACCATGACGGAGAATGCTGCTGCGGACATGATCATGAGCATGGACATCATCATCACCATCATGCGGATGACGTATTTAACAGCTGGGGTACAGAGACACCTCATAAATACGACAGAGACAGTATAGAATCTATTCTTAAGAGACTTGTAGAGACGGACGAGTTCGGAGTTATCTTAAGAGCTAAAGGAATGGTACCGGATAAAGAAGGCAGATGGATTTATTTCGATGCTGTTCCAGGTGAATATGAACTCAGGGACGGTTCGCCGGAATATACCGGAAAGCTTTGCGTAATAGGTACCAATGTTGATCCGGATAAGATGGAAGAATTGTTTGGACTTAAATAATAATTATATGCCGGAGGCATTTTTCTCCGGCATATTTCATAAATAAGAATTGTTAGGAGCAATTACTATGCAGATACCTGTTTTTATAATTAACGGTTTTCTTGAAAGCGGCAAGACAACTTTTATCAAAGAGACACTTGCCAGCGAAGATTTTAATGATGGTTCAAGAAGTCTTGTGATCGCATGTGAAGACGGCGAAGAAGAATACAATGAAAAAGAAATGACGGCCCTTAATGTTACGGTTGAGATGTTTGAAGATGCGGAGAAACTCACAAAGGATTTCTTTGTGGAAGCAAGCAACCGCTGTAAGGCGGAACGTGTTTTCGTAGAATTTAACGGAATGTGGAAACTGGATGAGTTTATTGATTCGCTTCCGAATTTCATGGAAGTTGTACAGATAATCACCCTGGTAAATGCAGAGACCTATGATATGTACCTCTCCAATATGAGACAGGTCATGATGGATCAGTATAAATTAACCGAGATGGTTATTTTTAACAGATGTACCAAGGATTCTGACAGAGCGGCATACAGAAGAAGCGTAAAAGCCGTAAATACCAGAGCTCAGGTTTATTTTGAGTCATCCGACGGAAGCTCGAACGAAGTTAACGAGATACTTCCTTTTGATATATCAAAGGACGAGATAGAGATTGCGGATGAAGATTTCGGATTATGGTATATGGATGCGATGGATAATCCTGATAAATACGATAACAAGATAATCAAAACCAAGGCTGTTGTATATAAGCCTAAGCAATATGCGAAAAAAGGCATGTTTGCTCCGGGACGTTTTGCAATGACATGTTGTGTTGAGGATGTCAGGTTTATAGGATTCAGATGCGTATGCGATGATGTAACGGGCAAACAGCTGGAAGGATATCGCGACAGGGATTTTATAATGCTTACAGCGAGAGCTAAATCAGAGTTTTGTAAGGAATACAAGGGACAGGGTATTGTATTATATGCAATGGATATAGAGAGTGCATCCAAACCGGAAGATGACCTTGTATATTTTAACTAAGACAAACAGGAGGTTGAAAATGAGAATAAAGCGCAGCATACCGGTATCGGCTTTGTGCATTTTGATTGCACTGTCTCTTACATCATGTATATCCGTAAGAAAGGTTTCTGATGAAGAGATAAGAGCCGGTTTCGACGAACTGTGTGATGATATTTTTAAGCAGATGCTTGAAGATAACAGTTTCAATGCACATTTTGTGGTATCGGACCCGTCTGAATACGGCGTGACATTTAATGCAGATGATTATACTCTTGGAGGAGTGCTTATTGACGAAGATGAAGATGACGATGTTGACAGGTATCTTGATAAGCTTCATAAAATAACGCGCAAATCTCTTACGGATGAGCAAAAGACTGCTTATGACAGTATAGAATTTTACCTTGTTACGCAGAAGAACTATGAAGGACTTGAGATGTATTATAATTATTTTGGGCCTACATCAGGAATAACATCCAACCTTTCAAGTAACTTTATAGAGTATGTGTTCTATGATCAGGATGATGTGGATCATTATCTTGAATATCTTAAGGATTGCGAAAGGTATATCGATGAGGCTGTCGATGTCCTTTATAAGCAGTCGGAAAAAGGGTATTTTATGCCAGAGTATGTGGCGGATGAAGTTATAGAGCAATGCGATAAAATACTTAACGCAGATACGGAAGCGCTTGTTGTTACATTTGAAGATAAAATAGACGGACTTGGACTTGATGACAAGGTTAAGGACGAATATATTGAAACTAATAAGCAGTATGTGGATAAATATTATCTGCCTTCATATGAGAAAGTAAAAAATGCCGTCAGCGAGCTTAAAACAACGGGAACCAACGATGGCGGTCTCTGTGGTTTCGGCGATGATGGAAAGGCTCTTTATAAAGCGATATTGCGGGATAAAACAAGTTCAGACATGACACCGGAAGAAATTATAGAACTCCTGGAAGATGAGATGAACGAATGCGTTAAATCGCTTACGGCTGTGATTGCCATGGATTACAATGCATATGAAGAATTTATGGATTACAAAGCCGGATTTGATACGCCTGATGATGTATTAAAGTATATTATTAAGGAGATGGAAAGTGATTTCCCTGCACCGGCAACAACAAATTATAACATAGAATATCAGAATAAAGCCTGCGAGGTCGAAGGAACACTGGCATATTATGTGTCATCGCGTATTGATGACATAAGTATTAACAATATCAAGGTCAATGGATCCGAGGTGGAGAGCGGTTCGCTTATGATGTATGAAACGCTTGCACATGAAGGATATCCGGGACATTTGTATGAGTTTACGAATTTCTACAATAATGATAGTATATGCAATGCCCGTAAAGCACTTGATTTTACAGGTGCCACTGAAGGATGGGCCAAATATGTCGAGAACTGCGTTGATGAGTATCTTGATATGAGCCGCAATGTCCGGGAACTTAACAGGGTAAATAACCTGATAAGCTATATCTGCTCATCGAGAGTCGATATAGGAGTCAACTACGAGGGATGGACCATTGATGATGTTTACAGTTATCTGGCACAATATTATGAGATAAACAGGGAAACGGCAACCGAGATGTTTTATTCGGCGGTCGGAGACCCGGGAGTGCTTCTGCCGTACACAGTCGGCAACATTCTTATGCAGGATTTACGTGATAAGGCAGAAAAGAAACTTGGCAGCGGTTTCGAGGCACTTGAATTCCATAAATGGATACTTGACACAGGCATCACTGCATTTCCGGTATATGAAGACAGACTTGAGGACTGGTTAGCACAGAAGTAACATTTTGCTGATGTTAAGCCTGCCGCATCCCTGGGTATAGTAATCAAGCCCGGCGTCATCGGCACTTTTGCACAGAAGTTTCTTAAAATCATCATTTGATAAAGCTTTATTATAAGATAATACAAGAGCGGCGGCTCCTGACACAATCGGTGTGGACATGGAGGTGCCGCTTTTTGATATATAATTTCCGTATCCGTTATAACAGCTTATAATATTACTGCCGGGTGCTATAATATCCGGCTTGGGAACATCGCACATGGTAGGTCCTTTACTGGAATATGTGTGATGGCGTATTCCTTTTGAATCTGTATGAGTCATGACATCATCGGTTCCGACCGTTATTACCTTGCGGCTGGTTCCGGGAATTGTGATGGTATGGTATGCCGGACCGTTGTTCCCGGCCGATGTAATTACAGTAAGGCCGTCATCCCACAGATCTTCAACTACATCAATAAGCCTGCTGTATTCGCTCTGACATGATGACGATTCTGTTCCGACAGAAATATTAACAATTCGTATGCTGTATTTTTCACGGTTGGATTTGATCCACTCAAGAGCTTTTATCATCGTGGCAGAATCACCGCCTCCTTTGTAATCAAGTACTTTAAGAGATATAATCCCGGCTCCCGGAGCGACACCCCGGTAAAGTCCGTCCGACGCGGCACCGCTTGATGAGATAATGCCTGCGACATGGGTTCCGTGAGAATTGTCATCATACGGTTTGCTCCGCATATTCACAAAATCCACGAATTTAACAATATTGCCGGAAAGGTCCCTGTGCCTGTAAATTCCTGTATCAAGTATAGCAATGTTCACGCCGCGCCCGGTTATTCCGCTGCGGTGGATTGCATCGAGATTGAGTTTTTTTCTTATTCGGTTCATAAAGGTTACACCGCGGCATATAATATCTATAATCTAATGTATGTGGAGTGGTGGAAAAAGTGAAAAATACCCCCTAAAAGAGGGTATAAGATTTGATGAAAATGTAGTAAAGTTATAGCGTAAAGATATAGAAAAGTTTTAAACGGAGGAATAAGAGATGAAGCTGATTGGTAAGATTAAGAATATGTCAAGAAGAACCGGAGCGGTTTTTATGGCAGTTGCTATGTTACTTGCGGGATTAGCAGTGGGAATGGGAATTTTTACAAATACGGCATATGCTGAAGATGAGAATGTACAGATTGTACTAAGGAGACTTATCGGAAGCGCGAAGCCGTATGCGGTAACGGCGGAAGATGTATACGTATCCAATGATTATCAGGCCAACTTTGCGGCCAACCTCTTTCACCCATCAGAGCATTGGGTTGGAAGTGATCTTTCTAGCAATCCGGGTACGTTTTACTTTAAGGATATGACACCGGGAACACTTAAACTTAAGAATGATAAGTCGGCTAATAATATTGTAGTCGGAGTTCCGTATACGATTAACGGAAATCTGGTAACACTTAACAGCCCTGAGAAGAATATTTATATTGCCAATAATAAGAATGTAAATATTTATTTCGAGGAGAACTTCCTTGATGTGACAGCAGCTATTTCTTATGCAAGAAATACATTTGCCCAGTTTGCAACATACCAGAATACAAAGGGTGTTATAGCTGATTATTCTGATATGAACAGAAGTGTTATAGATGTAAATGGTTGTACGGATCAGATTTGTGTGGTTAATATTACAGCAGCAGAGCTTAACAGTATCCAGAATGGCGGACTTAAAATTTATAAGCCGAAGGATAAGATCGTAGTAATTAATGTTAAAGATATCACAGATGATGAGATTTCAATAAGAGAGTATGCAATTAAAGAAGGCAACAATAATTTCGTGACATCATCTGCTAACAATTCAGCGACAATATCAGATACAATTATCTGGAACTTTGCTGATTACGATGGAACAGTAAATATGAACGGTGTGTGCGGAATATTAGTGGCACCGGATGCCAGCGTTGATCTTTATGTAACAAGCTCAGGAAGAGTAATTGCAGACAGATTTGAAAATATAAGCGGTGAGATGCATTTTGTATCGGCAGATATTCCTGTTGAGACTGAGCCGGACACCTATCCGACAGAAGCAGAGATACCGACAACAGCACCAGAGACAACAGTACCGGAGACAACGACAGCACCGGAGACAACAACAGCACCGGAGACAACAACAGCACCAGAGACAACAGCACCACCGGAGACAACAACAGTACCGGAGACAACGACAGTGCCAGAGACAACAACAGCACCAGAGACAACGACAGTGCCTGAGACAACAACAGTACCTGTAATTGATGAAACAACAGCTCCGGTTATGGAAACAACAGAAGTTGAGACAACAACCAGATCGGGCGAGGTTGAAGGCGATGATGAGACGACAGCCGAAGAGGAGACAACTCTTGCAAGACGCAGAAGACCTGAAGTTGAAGCTGATACAGGTGATAAGTCCAATCTTCGTGTACTTGAGGTGATTTTCGCAGCATCAGGTATATGCTTCGCAGGCCTTGGTATCTATGGACTTACAAGAAAGAGATAATATTCTGAATCCTACGTTTAAATGATATTGGAAAAGGACCGCATTGCGGTTCTTTTCTTGCATTTTGCAGCAGTTTGTTATACAATTAACACTAATCGGAAATCGATGAAAGGAGTAACTATAATGGGAAATGAAAGAATAATCGCTCCGGGTGAAATATACAGACATTTTAAGAACAGACTTTACCAGATAATAGCCATAGCATACCACTCAGAAACAGGTGAAAAATATGTGGTTTATCAGGCTATGTATGATGATTTTAAAATATACATAAGACCGTATGATATGTTTATAAGTAAAGTGGACAAGGATAAATATCCACTTGCCACGGCCGTATACAGATTTGAGAAGGTGGATAGGGAAGAACTGACAGGCCTCAGATCCGTCAATGATGTACCGGGAAAGCAGCCGGAAGAAGTACAGGCAAACAATAATGATGACGGGGATAAAGTCAATCCATATCTTATGGGATTTTTTGATTGTGATACGAGTGCCTCACAGATAGAGTATCTCAATTCAATCAGGGGAAAAATCGATGACAGGCTTATTAATGACATAGCCGTGTCGCTGGATCTGACTGTTGATGACGGAAATATAGACGACAGGATAGATTCTTTAATAAGGTGTCTTAAGATGAAGGCGAGATTTGAATGCGGAAGGTTAAGATAGAAGGAGAATTGGATATTGAGAGAATTCTGGGATTCATTTAAGAAAAATATAACTTTTGAGAAAATTATAGTCAGGCTTATAATGGCCTGGCTCTTAACAGCGATAGTATTTTTCCTGAAGAGCGGAGATACATTTAACAGTGCTGCATTTGCAGCAGATATTAACGTGCCGATGTATGCCTGCTTTATGCTGCTCTTTTTTGCCTTTTTCTGTGGCCTTGGATATATGAAAGTATTTTCGTGGGCAGAAGTGTACGGACCAATGATTCTGGTTACATTATACGGGCTGGTTACCATAAGCAGCAATACCGATGTTACCTATCTTGTCGGAATTCTTGCGGTTCTTGCGGTCTCGATTACTTATGCCGCATCACACACAAGGACATTTGCTGAAATCAACGAGACAAAAATAGTTGTAATAATATATATTATTGCGGCTGTGTTCTATATGCTTATCGCTGGAACATTCACGGTGTTAAGATATGTAAATTACTCTGCGCCGGGATTTGATTTCGGCATATGGGCACAGATGTTCCATAATATGAAGACAACACTGGAGCCTGTCACGACTGTGGAACGCAATATGACATTATCGCATTTTGCGGTGCATTTTTCACCCATATATTATCTGTATCTGCCGTTTTATTTCTTCTTCCCGTATCCGGTAACACTTCAGGTACTTCAGGTAATCACTGTTGCAAGCGGAATTATACCGGTATATCTTCTGTGTAAGAAATTTGGCCTGAGCAAATCAGCCACGGCATGTTTTGGTATAATATTTGCACTTTTCCCCACGGTTGCGACAGGATGCTATTATGATCTTCATGAGAATTGTTTCCTTATACCTCTTATATTATGGCTGTTCTATGCTATTGAGAAAGATGATATCAAAGGAATAATTATTTTATCTTTGCTAACAATGCTTGTCAAGGAAGATGCGGCTGTTTATGTAGCATGCATAGGCTTATTTACGATATTCGGCAAAAGAAAATATATAAAAGGAACTGTAATGACCGTTTCGGCGGTTGTATATTTTCTTGTGGTCACAACGCTTATGCAAAAATACGGACTTGGCGTAATGACATACAGATACAGCAATTTTATGGTTGACGGTGCCGGAAGCCTTATGGATGTGATCAGAAATTTTGTGACCAATCCGGCATATGCTATAGCGGAATGTTTCGGAAGCGAGAAATATCCCTTCCTTCTGTATATGTTTGCACCGCTTGGAGCATTGCCAGTGGCAACCAAAAAAGTTTCACGGTTTATATTATTGCTTCCGATGTTGATAATTAATCTGGCAACCGATTACCAGTACCAGTATTCGATATTTTTCCAGTATGTATTTGGAGTTACTGCAATATTGTTTTATCTGGCAATATCAAATTATGCAGAACTTGGTGAGAAATCACGTAGATTCATGTGTTCGTTTGCGATATGCGCCGCAGTTATCATAATGCCCGTTGCGTCGCTTTCCAAATCATGGTACATAAGCAGCTATTCGGACGGGAAAGCACAGATTGAGGTTCTGAATGATGCGATGAAGAGCATACCTTCCGGCGCATCGGTAGGAGCAACCACCTTCTTCGTGCCGCACCTGGCAAACAGGACCGAGCTTTATGAATACCCGTACAAATTTGACAAGTCGCCTCTTCCGGATTATCTCGTGATTGATTTGAGATTTTATAAAATAACGGAGCAGGATGAGGAGTATTTTAAAGAGAATAATTATATAGAGACAGAGCGCGTTAAAGGGCTATATCTTATATTACATAGATATTAAATGTGACTTACAATAAATATAACAAGGAGTGTTTTATATGAGATGTCCATATTGTGGCGAAGAAAATACAAGAGTAATAGATTCAAGACCGGCAGATGATAACAGTTCGATCAGAAGAAGGCGGAGCTGTGATGAATGCGGTAAGAGATTTACGACATATGAGAAAGTTGAAATGGTGCCGCTTTTGGTTATCAAGAAAGATAATAAAAGAGAACTTTATGACAGAAATAAGATCCAGGAAGGAATAATCCGTTCATGTCACAAGAGACCTGTATCAATTAATACCATCTCGGAAATAGTTGATGAGATAGAAACAAAGATTTTTAACCTGGATGAAAAAGAAATTCCGACAAGCGTTATCGGAGAGATGGTAATGGACAAGCTCAAAGATATCGACGCGGTCGCATACGTCAGATTTGCCTCTGTTTATAGGGAATTTAAAGATATTAATACATTTATGGTCGAACTTAAGAAGTTCCTTCAGTAGACAACAGGGAGATTTGCATGTTTAAGAAATTATATCCAACAAAATACCTTGATTCATCATACAGCATCGACTACGAGCAGTTGTACCGCAGTGGAATCAGGGGACTGATATATGATATTGATAATACATTGGTGGAGCATGGCATGCCGGCAACAGAGCGTGCCATTAAATTGTTTGAACGGTTGAGAAGTATCGGATTTGACACATGCCTGATATCCAACAATAAAGAGCCGAGAGTAAAACCATTTGCGGATGCAGTCGGTTCAAAATACGTTTATGATGCCCACAAGCCGTCGAGAAAGAATTATATAAGAGCGATGGAACTTATGGGTACGGATACCGGCAATACATATTTCATAGGTGACCAGATTTTTACGGATGTGTACGGAGCCAACCGTGCCGGCATTTCGTCGATTCTTGTGAAACCGATACATCCGAAGGAAGAGATACAGATAGTATTGAAGAGGAAATTAGAAAAAATAGTGCTTTTCTGCTACAAAAGGAGAAAGAAATAATGAACGCAAAGACGGAATTATGCTGCCTTATAGGAAATCCGGTCGGACATTCGCTGTCACCGATGATTCATAATACTTTGGCGGAACGCATGGATATCAACATGGCTTACACCGCATTTAAGGTTGAAAGCGACAGACTTGATGATGCCATCCGCGGAGCCTATGCCCTTGGAATCCGTGGCCTTAATGTGACAGTGCCGCATAAATGTGATGTTATAAGGAGTCTTGTCGATATTGATGAACTTGCCGGACATATCGGAGCGGTAAATACACTTGTCAGGGCTGACGGCGGATATAAAGGATATAATACTGATATTATAGGACTTGGCAGGGAACTTGACGAAGAAAACATTATAATTAAAGATAATGATGTTATCATCCTCGGTGCCGGTGGAGCGTCAAAAGCGATTACATATCTGTGTGCATCAAAGGGCGCCTCTCATATATGGCTGCTCAACAGAAGCGTATTAAAGGCGCAGGCACTTGCGGACGAAGTTAATGCAAATTTTGGAAGCATTGTATCGGTACTTGCCCTTGATGAATATAATAAAATACCGAAGGGCAAATATCCTGTTATACAGACTACGAGTGTAGGGCTTTATCCTGATGTTGACAGAGCAGCAATTGAGGATGAAGAATTTTATGATTACGTCAGTGCGGGAGTTGATATTATTTTTAACCCGGCTGAGACTAAGTTTATGCAATATTGCAATGGACATAATGCACCGTCATATAACGGGCTTAAGATGCTATTGTATCAGGGAATAGCGGCATTTGAACTGTGGTACGGAGTAAGTATTGACAGGGAATTGTCCGGTGAAATACTAAATATGATGAAAAAGGAACTTGACAAATGAGCAATATTATTCTGATTGGTTTTATGGGGTGCGGCAAATCAAGTATCGGAAGATTTATGGCCAGAAACGGCTACAGGCTTGTAGATACCGACAGCGTTATCGAAAAAGATGCCGGAAGGACTATTAAAGAAATATTTGCCGATGAGGGTGAAGAGTACTTCCGCAGAAAGGAAACAGATATCCTCATGGAACTTATACAGCGTGAGGAGGATAATCTTGTTGTTGCGGTTGGCGGAGGACTTCCGATGCATGCAAGAAACAGGGCATTGATACATAAACTCGGAGTGGTCGTATATCTGCGTGCGAAAGTCGATACACTTGCCTGGAGACTCAGAAATGATAAGGTAAGACCGCTTCTGCAGACGGGAAACCCGCGTCAGAAAATAGCTGAACTTATGGAAAAGCGTTCATCCACATATGAGGGCACGGCAGATATAATAATAGATACTGACGGCTGCTCATACGAGAAAGTATACAGCATGATTAAGGAGAAGATAAATTGAAAAAAATACTTGTAATAAACGGACCAAATCTTAATTTCTTAGGAATACGTGAGAAAAATATATATGGGGACAGGGATTATAATTACCTTGTGGGAATGATAGAGGAATATGCAAAGACAAAGGAAATAGAAGTTGAGTGTTTCCAAAGTAACCATGAAGGTGCCATAATCGATAAGATTCAGGAAGCATATTTTGATAATGTGGCCGGAATAGTGATAAATCCCGGAGCATACACGCATTACAGTTATGCGATAAGAGATGCGCTTGCTTCAGTTACGACTTTTCCAAAGATTGAGGTGCATATTTCGGATGTGAATTCGAGGGAAAAATTCAGACATGTATCGGTCACGGAGCCGGCATGTACTGCGCAGATAATCGGAAAAGGATTTGACGGATATCTTATGGCGATAGATATGATTTTGTCCGAATAATAAAAAAGGATTACGGGAAAGGACATAGAATAACTAGAATAGAGAGAATTTTTCACAGCTTTAGGATCAGAGGTTAATATGGATATCAGACAGATGCAGGAACATTGGGAAAGAGAACATTTCAGCCCGTATGCAGCATTCAGCGATTCCTCGATGGGGCGAGATATACGAGAACCTGAATGCGATATCAGAACAATATATCAGCGTGATAAGGACCGGATTCTTCATTGCAAATCATTCAGAAGATTAAAGCATAAGACGCAGGTTTTTCTGTCTCCGGAAGGAGATCATTACAGAACAAGACTTACACATACTCTTGAGGTTGCCCAGATAGGAAGGACAATCGCAAGGGCTTTGCGCCTTAATGAAGACCTGACAGAAGCAATTGCATTGGGACATGATCTCGGACATACCCCGTTCGGGCATGCAGGCGAGCGCGTCCTTAACGAGATATGCCCATTTGGTTTCAGACATTATGAACAGAGCATCCGTGTTGTGGAATTTCTCGAAAAGGATGGTAAGGGGCTTAACCTTACCAGGGAAGTACGCGATGGAATAGTTAATCATCGGACGAGCGGACACCCGTCCACCATGGAGGGTAAGATAATCCGCGTATCAGACAAGATAGCGTATATTAATCATGATATAGATGATGCAATCAGGGGAGGAATATTGTCGGAGGATGATCTTCCGGGAGAATTAACGGCGATACTTGGCAATTCCACCAAGGAAAGGCTCAATACATTGATTCATGATGTTATTAATGAAAGCATGGATAAGCCGGATATTCTCATGTCGGATGATGTGGGGTATGCAATGACAAGCCTCAGACAGTTTATGTTTGACAGCGTATATACCAATCCGATGGCTAAGAGCGAAGAGGTTAAAGCACGTAAAATGCTCAAAGAAATGTATTGGTATTTCTGCGAGCACTTTGATGAAATTCCTGCAGCTTTCCGCACAATAGAAGAACAGCATAATGAATCAAAGGAGCGTGTGGTATGTGATTACATAGCAGGAATGAGTGATCAGTTTGCAATTAATATATTTAAGAAAATATTCATTCCTGTTTCATGGAAGAAATAGATGACAGAGGTAATTAAGAATTGTATCTTTCGGATGATTTAATAGAAGAAATCAGATCTCGTAATGATATTGTTGATGTAATTTCGTCATATGTCAAATTGCAGAAAAAAGGCAGTTCGTATTTTGGACTTTGTCCTTTCCATAATGAAAAATCACCTTCTTTCTCTGTGTCAGCCGGTAAGCAGATGTTCTATTGCTTTGGCTGCGGCGAAGGAGGCAATGTATTTTCTTTCCTTATGAAATATGACAGCCTTACATTCCCTGAAGCAGCTAAGGTGCTGGCCGACAGGGCAGGAATAGATGTTCCTGATATTGAGATAAGTGACGAGAAGCGTCATGAGGCAGATCTTAAGAATAATATATATGAAATTAATGCCAAAGCAGCAAGGTATTTTCATTACCTCCTCGGTACAAAGGATGGAGATGCGGCCAAAGCATATTTTGCAAAGAGAGAACTTGAGGATAAGACGGTAACATCCTTTGGACTTGGTTTTTCATCAATGCGCAAAGATGCATTGTACCAGTATCTCAAGAAAGAAGGCTGTAGTGACGATATTCTTAAGGAAACAGGTCTTTTTGTATATGATGAGCGTGGCGTTCATGACAGGTTTCGCAACCGTGTGATGTTTCCGATATTGAATATCAATAATAAAGTGATTGGCTTCGGCGGACGTGTCATGGGCGATGGACAACCCAAATACCTGAATTCGCCCGAAACCGGTGTTTTTGACAAAGGCCGTAATCTGTATGGTCTTAATATTGCCAAGAACTCCCGCAAAAATAATATAATAATCTGTGAAGGGTATATGGATGTGATTTCCATGCACCAGGCGGGATTTACACAGGCGGTGGCATCACTCGGAACTGCACTTACAACAGGTCAGGCGATGTTGATTAAACGTTATGTCAAGGATGTTCTGATCTGTTATGACAGTGACGGACCGGGTGTTAAGGCAGCTTTGCGTGCCATAGGAATTTTCAGGGATGCAGGCCTTAGAACCAGAGTTATTAATATGCAGCCGCATAAAGATGCGGATGAATTTATTAAAGCCAAAGGGCGTGAGGCATTTCAGGAGAGAATTGATAACGCAGAAAACAGTTTCCTTTTTGAAGTCAGGATGATGGAAAGAGACTATGACATCAACGACCCGGACGGTAAGACAGCATTTATGGGTGCTATAGCAAGAAGACTTACCGACTTTGAAGAAGAAATAGAGAGAAATAATTATCTTGAAGCAGTTGCAGCCAGATATTTTGTAAGTCCGGACAGTCTCAGAAAATTAGTAGCCAGGTCGGCAGCCGCCACAACGGCAGGAAGAGAACGCAAGCCGGTTAATGTAACGGATCGCGCCAAAGCCAAGGATGATGGTGTACATAAATCCCAGAGGATGATTCTTACATGGATATGTGACGATCCGGATATATATAAGGCTGTGAGAGATTATATTACGCCGGAGGATTTTACGGAGCCGTTATATAAAGAACTTGCATGTATGATGTTTGCACAGCTTGAAGAAGGCAGATTCAATCCGGCGGCGATACTTAACCGCTTTGAGGATGATGAGAGGCAGCGCGAGGCAGCGATGATCCTTAATACAAATATTCTTGACGATTCGGCACTTGAATCAGACAGAGAGAAAGCACTGAATGAAGCCGTTATCAACATAAGGCGCAACAGCCTGGAGATGAGAAGCAGGTCGGCAGCCGACCTTAATGAGCTGCAGAAGATAATAGCAGAACAGGCGGGACTTAAGAACCTGCATATTTCACTTAGATAGAGGACAAACTAAAATTAACTATGGAAGGATGGACATGTTGATGGATGAAAACATGGAAAAATTCAGTGAGAAACTGAAGGATTTGCTGGCACTTGCCAAGAAAAAGAAAAATGTTCTTGAATATCAGGAAATTACGGATATGTTCAGTGATATGGATCTTGACGCAGATAAGATGGACAAGATATTCGAATTTCTTGAGGCTAATAATATCGACACACTCAGAACAACCGATGAAGATGACGAAGCACCGGATGATGATGTAATACTTGATAACGAAGACGATATAGATGTTGAAAATATAGATTTGTCCGTGCCGGATGGCGTAAGCATTGAGGATCCTGTAAGAATGTATCTTAAAGAAATAGGTAAAGTACCGCTTCTTTCAGCTGATGAAGAAATTGAACTTGCCAAGAGAATGGAACTCGGAGATGTTAATGCCAAACAGCGTCTTGCAGAGGCCAATTTACGACTCGTTGTAAGTATTGCCAAGAGATATGTTGGAAGAGGAATGCTTTTCCTCGATCTTATCCAGGAAGGCAATCTTGGACTTATCAAGGCAGTTGAGAAATTTGATTACCGTAAGGGATATAAGTTTTCAACATACGCGACATGGTGGATAAGACAGGCTATAACAAGGGCAATAGCAGATCAGGCAAGAACAATAAGAATACCCGTTCATATGGTTGAGACGATCAATAAACTTATCAGGGTTTCGCGCCAGTTGCTTCAGGAGCTTGGACGTGAACCGACTCCGCAGGAGATTGCGGCGCAGATGGATATGCCTGTGGACAGAGTCCGTGAAATACTTAAGATTTCACAGGAACCGGTATCACTTGAGACACCTATCGGCGAGGAGGAAGACAGCCATCTCGGAGACTTTATACAGGACGATAATGTTCCGGTACCGGCAGAGGCGGCTGCATTTACATTACTCAAGGAACAGCTTGATGAAGTATTGTCAACACTCACTGACCGTGAGCAGAAAGTACTTAAATTAAGATTCGGACTTGATGACGGAAGAGCCAGAACACTTGAGGAAGTCGGCAAGGAATTTAATGTAACAAGAGAACGTATCAGACAGATAGAGGCCAAAGCGTTAAGAAAATTAAGACACCCGAGCAGAAGCCGTAAGTTAAAGGATTATCTTGACTAATGAATTTATCAAAGAGACTTAAAACAGTTGCCGATTGCGTAACGCCCGGAAATGTCGTGGCTGATGTTGGTACAGACCACGGATACATACCGATATATCTTGCAGCACATGGGATTTCACCCCATGTGATTGCAATGGATGTCAATGAAGGACCGCTTTCGACAGCCGGAAGGAATATTTCACTTAATAATGTTGATAATCTGGTAAGTACAAGATTATCAGACGGACTTAAAGAACTTGGTCTTCACGAGGCAGACACGGTTATCATTTCGGGAATGGGCGGACTTCTTACAGTGCGTATCCTTAAGGATGATATGGATAAAGTCCGCAGTCTTAAGGAACTGATTCTCTCACCGCATTCAGACTGGGATGTTGTAAGACATTTCCTTCATGATGAAGGGATGTTGATTACCGATGAGCATATGGTAATTGATGACGGAAAGTATTATGTCGTGATGAAGGCTGTATACAGACCGGAAATCAGCCTTAATCCCGGTGAATGTGAGTACAGGTATGGTGGTATGCTTCTTGCTTTGCGCGATCCTGTTCTCAAGCAATATCTTGAGAATGAGCTTTCCAAGAAAATATCAATTCTTAAAGGACTTGACAGTCAGAAATCAAGAATTGAAGAATTGAAATCAGACATTGATATCATTAAGGAGGGACTTCATTTGTATGAATGCTGAGAATATAGCAGAACTTCTTATGAAACTCAGTCCGGTTAAATACGCATGTGACTGGGATAATGTGGGAATGCATGTCGGCCATAAAGATAACGAAATCAATATGATACTTGTAACGCTTGATATAGATGACGCGGCGATTGACAGGGCAATAGAGATAAATGCCGACATGATAGTGTCACATCATCCGCTTATTTTTCACGGAATAAAGCAGATTAATGATGATAATATAACCGGAAGGCGGATAATGCGGCTTATCGAAAACAGAATAAATGCATATTGCATGCATACTAATTATGACTGTGTCGGAGGAATGGCACATGCAGCAGCATCGAGACTTTCAATGTCTGAAGATGAAGTTCTTGAGGAAACATGTGACGGCGAAGGAATAGGCAGAACCGGCAGACCGGAGCATAGCATGACAGCAGCAGAGTTATGCGGACTGGTAAAAGAAAAATTCGGACTTTCGCATGTTATATTATACGGAGACGAATTGAAGATGATTGATAAAATATCAATCTGTCCGGGATCAGGCAAAGAATATACTGAAACGGCATTGAAACAGGGCGCACAGGTACTGATTACCGGTGATATGTCATATCACGTTGCGGCGGATGCGGTGGCAGAAGGTTTGTGTATTATTGATGCAGGGCATTATGGCATTGAACATATCTTTATAGATGAGATAATGGAATATCTTAAGGAAAATACAGATAATATAGAAATAGCGGGGATGTCGTATGACAATCCGCAGCATTTTATCTAAAGGGGGCAATAAGATGGAAGATAGAATTTTATTAAAAGAACTGGCAGATAAGGCACAGCCGGAATTTAAGGACAAAATCGTGCTTGCCAGAGTGAATGGCAAGTTGTGTGAGTTGTGGAAGAAAGTATATCCGGATTCTAAGATAGAATATATTACAACGGCACAGAGCGATGGACTGCTTACTTACAAGAGAAGTGCAACCTTAATTATGCTCAAAGCAATATATGATGTATACGGACATACGGATATCGAGAGAGTTAAGGTTGAATTTTCCCTCAGCAAGGGATATTATTGTACTGTCAAAGGAAATGTACCGGTTAACGATGAATTTATATGCAGGGTTAAGGCCCGCATGAGAGAAATCGTCGATGGCGATATGCCGATAATGAAACATACAATTCCGAAAGATGAAGCAGTAAGGCATTTTGGCAATCATGGAATGTACGACAAGGAGAAACTCTTCAGGTACAGAAAGAGTTCAACGGTTAACGTGTACAGGCTTGACGGATTTGAAGATTACTATTATGGATATATGGTGCCGTCGAGCGGATACATACAGCACTATGAATTATTCCTTTATGATAAAGGTTTTGTAATCCAGTTTCCGACAGTGGAGAATACGAAAGATATTCCGGAGTTTGCGCCGCAGAATAAGCTTTTTAAAGTGCTTGATGAGTCTACTGAATGGTGCAGGATGCTTGGTGTTGAGACGGTGGGAGACTTAAATGAGACGATAGTTTCCGGAAACATCAAGGAACTTATACTCGTACAGGAAGCCCTTCAGGAAAAGAAACTTGCGGACATTGCACAGAGAATATCGGAAGATCCTTCCAAGAAATTTATTATGATAGCAGGACCGTCATCTTCCGGTAAGACGACTACGTCATACCGACTTGCGATACAGTTGCGTGCACACGGCATGAAACCGCACCAGATATCGCTGGATAATTATTTCGTAGACAGGGAATTTACTCCTAAAGATGAGAATGGCGATTATAATTTTGAGTGCCTTGAAGCACTTGATATAGAGCAGTTTAACAAAGATATGACAGCACTTTTAAATGGTGAAAGAGTTGAACTGCCATCATTCAATTTCAAACTTGGCAAGCGTGAATATAACGGCGATTATAAGGAACTCGGACCTAGTGATGTTCTCGTCATAGAGGGTATACACGGGCTGAACGACCGTTTGTCATATTCACTTCCAAAGGAAAGCAAATTTAAGATTTACCTGAGTGCACTCACCCAGTTAAATATAGATGAACATAACAGAATTCCTACAACGGACGGCAGACTCATAAGAAGAATTGTAAGAGATGCCCGGACGAGAGGAACATCGGCAAAGAAGACCATAGCAATGTGGCCTTCAGTAAGAAAAGGAGAGGAAGAAAATATATTTCCTTTTCAGGAAGAAGCGGATGTTATGTTCAATTCCGCACTCATATATGAGCTTGCTTTGTTAAAGCAATATGCGGAACCACTTCTTTTCGGTATCGGAAGGGATGAACCGGAATATCCGGAAGCCAACAGGCTTATTAAGTTCCTTGACTATTTTCTCGGCATACCGAATGACTTCATTCCGATTAATTCCATCGCAAGGGAATTTATCGGGGGAAGCTGTTTTAATGTGTAAATAAACCTAATATAAATCAGTGGGCCGGATGGTCGCGGCTGCAATTATGCAGGTGAGGAAAGTCCGGGCTTCATAGGGCAGGATGCCGGATAACGTCCGGTGGAGGCGACTCCAAGGCCAGTGCAACAGAAATATACCGCCGGTTATATCAACCGGTAAGGGTGGAAGGGCAGCTTAAGAGACTACCGCTTCTGCGGTAACGCAGAAGGCACATGTAAACCCCATCCGAAGCAAGACCAAACAGAAGCGATGACGTGGCCCGCCAGCTTCAGGTAGGTTGCTTGAGCCTGCCGGTAACGGCAGGACTAGATAGATGACCATTCAAGACATAACCCGGCTTACAGGTCCACTGGTTTATAAGGTTTATATATATTTTTTTGATAATAATTTAATAGAATACATATCGCAGGAGGAAACGATTATGGAAATGGCAAAAATCAAAGAAATTGTTGCTGCAATGACACTTGAGGAAAAGGCCGGAATGTGTTCAGGTGAAGATTTCTGGCATACCAAAGCCGTGGAACGCCTTGGAATACCGAAAATAATGGTATCAGATGGCCCTCATGGTTTGCGTAAACAGGATGAGAACGGTGACAATCCCGGAGTGAATGACAGCATCAAGGCAGTTTGTTTCCCGGCAGGATGCGGAGCGGCAACTTCGTTTAACAGGGATTTGATTTACGAAATGGGCAAGTCGCTCGGAAAAGAATGTCAGTCAGAGAATGTATCGGTATTGCTCGGGCCTGCGGTAAATATTAAGCGTTCGCCTCTTTGCGGACGTAATTTCGAATATTATTCCGAAGATCCGTATCTCGCGTCTGAGATTGCGGCATCCCATATTAACGGTGTCCAGAGCATGGGCGTTGGTACAAGCATTAAACATTTTATGGCAAATAATCAGGAAACGAGAAGAATGTCGGTAAGTGCTTCCATTGACGAAAGAGCATTGCATGAGATTTATCTTGCTGTATTTGAGAATGCAATTAAGAAATCCAAACCGTGGACGGTTATGAGTTCTTATAATAAAGTAAATGGCAGATATGTCGGAGAAAATCATGAACTTATGACGGATTTTCTTCGCAAAGAAAGCGGATTTGACGGTTTTGTCATGAGCGACTGGGGCGCAGTCGGTAACAGGATTGCAGGTGTTAAGGCCGGACTTGATCTGGAAATGCCGGGGTCACAGGGCGTCAGGGATGCGCTTATAGTTGAGGCTGTTAAGAATGGCTCAATGGAAGAATCGACTCTTGATACCGCATGTGAGAGAATCCTTAATATAGTATATAAGGCTGTAGAGAATCATGATTCTTCGATCAAGGTCAGCTGGGATGATGAGCATGATAAATCAAGAATGATAGCCGAGGAGACAATAGTTCTTCTCAAGAATCAGGATGATATTCTTCCGCTTTCAATGGATAAGAAAATAGCATTTATCGGTAAATACGCTGTAAAACCACGCTTCCAGGGCGGAGGCAGTTCACATATTGATTGCATTAAGGTTACATCGGCAATGGATGAAGTTATGTCACAGAATATCGACTGCGTAACATATGCACAGGGATTCGATGATGCGGAAGATGTAATAGATGACAAACTTGAAGCACAGGCAGTGAAATTAGCAAAGGAATCGGACATTGCTGTCATTTTTGCTGGTCTTCCGGATGCGTTTGAATCTGAGGGATTTGACAGAAAACATATGCATATGCCGCAGAGCCAGAATCATCTTATAAGTGAAATAGCCAAAGTGCAGCCGAATGTTGTGGTTGTGCTTCATAACGGTTCACCTGTTGAGATGCCTTGGATTGATGATGTTAAGGGAGTCCTTGAGTCATATCTCGGCGGCGAGGCTGTCGGAGGTGCACAGTGCGACATACTTTTTGGCAAAGTAAATCCAAGTGCAAAACTTGCAGAGACATTCCCGTATAAGTTAGAGGACAACCCTTCATTCCTTACAGGATTTGGTGATGGTGATGCAGTATCGTACAGTGAAGGTCTTTTTGTGGGATACCGTTATTACGATAAGAAAAAAATGCCTGTACAGTTTCCGTTTGGATATGGCTTATCATATACTACATTCAAGTATTCAAACCTTGTATTATCAGGCACGACGATGAATGACGACAGCAGGATAGAGGTTTCGGTTGATGTTACCAATACAGGTAAAACAGCCGGTAAGGAAATTGTTCAGATTTATGTCGCCGATATGGAACCTACAGTTACAAGACCGGAAAAAGAACTTAAGAATTTTACAAAAGTATTTCTTGAACCGGGTCAGACAAAGACTGTCACAATGGAACTTGATATGAGGGCATTTGCCTATTATGAACCGCGAATTAAGGGCTGGTTTGCTCATGGCGGTAAATACAGGATAATGGCAGCGAAGTCATCAGCCGAAATAGAACTTGTTTCGGAAATAGAGTATATACAGGATAAGAAGCTTCCGGTTCATTATACGGTCGATACGATTATGGGTGACATTTTTAAGGATGATAATGCAAGAGCAGTGGTTTCACATCTTTATCAGGCATATTTTGAAGGTGAACTGGGTCCGCAGAGTGACGGTGCCATTGAAGCAATTTCCAATGAGATGAATGACTCGATGCTTGAGAACCTGCCGATTCATGCTGTGACATCTTTCGCAAAAACACCTATAACACAGGCAGAAATTGAAGAAGCTGTGGATAAACTGAATAATTTATAAACAATTTATGAAATATGAGGAGCCTGCCATGATTGAAATTGATAATCTTACCAAGATTTATAAGCTGAGTAAGAAACAGATGCAGAAAGAAAAGACAAAAGAAACCGTGAAGGTTGCGGTTGAAAACGTGTCGCTTAAGGCTGTGAATGGAGAAATTTACGGCCTTCTGGGTCCGAATGGCGCCGGAAAGACCACAACATTGCGCTGTCTGGCGACACTTCTTAATCCTACGGAAGGACGTATAAGTGTCGATGGATTTGACACTGTGAAAGATCCTGATGAGGTACGTAAGAGAATAGGTTTTCTTACAAATGAAATCAAGCTGGATGCCCAGTTTACCGTAAGATATATGTTTGATTTCTTCGGTAAACTGCATAATGTACCTGAAAATGAACTGGATGCAAGACGCAGTGAACTTTTCTCATATTTCGGAATTGAAGGTTTCGCCGACAAGAAAATAGAAGAGCTGTCGACAGGTATGAAGCAGAAGGCAGCGATTGCCGTAAGCCTTGTACATAATCCGCCGATTGTAATATTTGATGAACCGACGTCAGGCCTTGATATTGTAACTGCAAGGCTGGTTACGGATTATCTGAAGAAACTTCGTGATGAAGGAAAACTCATTATCATATCGACGCATATTATGAGTGAGGCAGAGAAACTTTGTGACAGAATCGGTGTCATAATTGACGGCCATAAGGTATGTGATGCAGCACTTCCTGAGATATATGCCATGTATAATACTGATAATCTTGAAGATGCATTTTTTGAGATGTATAAGGCTAATCACAAGGAGGTATTGTAATGAACGGATTCAGGACAATTATGGGCAAGGAGTTTGCCCGTGTATTTAAAGATAAGAAACTCATTTTTTCAATGTTTATACTTCCAGTGATAATTATGGCCGGCATTTTTCTGTTAATGTTCGGATTGATATCCAATATGAAAGCTGATATTGATAAACACATATCGGAGGTATATGTGCAGGATGCACCGCAGGATTTTGCGGATACTGTTAAACAGGCCGGTGATCTTAATGTTACATTTATCGGTAAAGATGCTGACATAAATGCAATTAAAGATAAAATACTCAGCGCAGATGCGGATCTACTGGTCGTATTCCCGGATAATTTTACCGATGATGTGCAGAATTATGAAAATGCATCGGTACCGCAGATCAAGACTTTTTATAATCCGAGTGAAGATTACTCTTCTGAGGCAAGGACAAGATTTGTGGGTACTTACATTGAAAGCTACAGACAGGCGCTTCTTACGGAAAGATATGGAAGCATAGACAAGACGCTTGCCTTTACCGTGGATTCGGATAATCCGGAATCGGAAATTGTGGACAGCAATAAAGCTACAGGTAAAATGCTGGGTACTTTTGTACCTTATTTCATAACCATGATGATATTTGCCGGAGCGATGAGTTTTGGCGTAGACTCAATTGCCGGCGAGAAAGAGAGAGGAACACTGGCAAGTCTTCTTCTTACACCGGTAAAGCGTGTACATATTGTTATGGGTAAACTTGTGGCACTGGGTGTACTTTCCGTAATGTCGGCAGTTGTGTATCTTGTCGGAATGCTGGTTGCATTGCCTATAGGAATGAAACAGTTAGGAACATCCGATGTCTTAAGCGGATTATCCATTTCATTCACGGGAACTCAGGTTGTGGAATTTATAATTATAATAATTGGAATTGTTCTTATGTATGTATCAATAATCGGGATGGTTTCTGTGCTTTCCAAAAACATAAAAGAAGCGCAGACATATATTATGCCGGTATATATGATAGTTATTGTAGTTGGAATGATTACAATGTACACATCTGATACAGACAGCATGACAAGCTATCTTATACCTGTGTTTAACTCATCAGCGGCATTTCGCGGAATACTCACAGGAGAAATAACAACGGCAGAGTTTGCTGTGGCTGCGATAGTTACATATGCATTTGCCGGAATACTTATTGCTCTTACTGCCAAGGCATTTAAGAGCGAAAAATTAATGTTTAACGCATAAGGATTTGTATATACCATGAAGAAAAAATCAGATATATCTGACGGAAATTTTAATGAAGATTTTTCAAAAATCGAGGAAAATTACATAGAATGTTATGAGAAAAACCAGGGCAGACCATTAAAAGTAGTGCTTGGATTATACAAAGGAAGCTATCACAAATTCGGTCTTGCCGCAATATTTTTTGTACTTAAGCACAGCTGTGTATGGGTGCTTCCAATCGTTACGGCCAATGTAATAAATATTGCATCGGGACAGCAGAACGGAACGGTAAAAACCATATTGATAAACATTCTCGTAATTATGGCATTGATAGCAATCAATTATCCGATGAATTACCTGTTTACCAAATGCAGAAGCCAGGCTACCAGGTCTGCTGAGGCCGGATTACGAGGCGCGCTGGTACGAAAATTACAACAGCTTTCGATATCGTATCATACGCAGATGCAGTCCGGAAGACTTCAGTCCAAAGTAATGAGAGATGTTGAGGCGATAGAAACATTATCGCAGCAGCTTTTTGTGAACATGATGACCATTGCATTGAATGTTATTGTTGCAGTCACCGTAACCGGAACCAAAAGCGCACTTGTGCTCGTGTTTTTTATACTATGTGCGCCTGCGGCTGCACTTACAATGGTTACATTCAGAAAACGAATAAGGACAAGCAATGCCGACTTCAGACGTGAGATGGAGGAAACATCTGCCAAAGTAATGGAGATGGTTGAGATGATTCCCGTCACCAGAGCTCATGCACTGGAAAATGAAGAAATCGGACGTATGGAGGGACAGCTTCTGCATGTTGCCAAAAGCGGGTACAGGCTTGATATCATACAGGCTAATTTTGGCGCTGTGGGATGGTGTGTTTTTCAGGCATTTCAGGTACTGTGCCTCGGATTTACAGGTTATCTGGCATATCGTGGGACGATTAAGGTCGGTGACATAACCCTTTATCAGACATATTTCGGTAATATAATAGGCCAGATAACGCAGTTTCTTAATCTGCTTCCGATTATTTCCAAAGGTTTCGAGTCCGTTACTTCTGTTGGCGAAGTGCTTATGACCAACGACATAGAGGATAATTCCTCAAAACCGAAGCTTAAGGATATAGCAGGTGAATTTGATTTTAAAAATGTGAAATTTGCATACAAGGACGACGGCAAAATAGTCCTCAACGGATTTAATCTCCATGTAAATCCGGGAGAGACAGTAGCATTTGTCGGCGAATCAGGTGCAGGCAAGACCACTATACTGAACCTGATTATCGGATTCATGCAGCCGGATTCCGGAGAGATAGACATAGACGGACATAATCTTAATGATATTAATTTAAGAAGTTACCGTAAACATATTGCGGTTGTTCCGCAAAACAGCATTCTTTTCTCGGGAACCATAAAGGAAAATATAACCTACGGAATAAAGAATGTTGATGAAAATAAACTCAGAGAGGTTATAAAGGCTGCGAACCTGACTGAATTTATTGACGGTCTTCCAAAGGGCGTTGATAGTGAAGTTGGCGAACACGGAGGCGGTTTAAGCGGTGGGCAGAGACAGCGTATCTCTATTGCAAGAGCGCTTATGCGTGATCCTAAGGTAATAGTTCTGGATGAGGCAACGTCTGCACTTGACAGTATTTCCGAACGGGAGATACAGAAAGCACTTGATAATCTCAAGTCAGAACGGACGACATTCATAGTTGCACACAGATTGTCAACTATACGTAACGCAGATAAGATTGCCGTTATTTCCGAAGGAAAAGTAACGGAATACGGTACATATGATGAACTGATGGAAGCAAAAGGTGAATTTTACGAACTTAGAAAGCTTCAGGTTGAATAAGCGAGGAAATTATAATGGTAAATGTTGTTTTTGATATGGATGGCGTATTGTTTGATACGCAGAGGATATACTATAAGATGTGGTTTGTTGTAGCTGACAGACTGGGACTGTCCGATATTACGGAACCGGCAGATAAGTGCATCGGAACTAACCGCAAATACCAGTATAGTGTATTATATGATTTTTATGGACCGGAATTTCCATGTGAAGAATTCTATGCCCTTAAGGATAAGCTATTTGCCGAATATGTTGAACAGAACGGTGTTCCTCTTAAGAAAGGAACCATAGAGCTCCTTGAATATCTTAAAAACAGCGGCAAAAAAGTGGCAATAGCATCCTCATCAAGACGCCATATAGTAGAAAATCATCTGAAGCAGCATGATATGGTGAAATATTTTGACGTTATTGTAGGCGGTGATATGATTGAAAAAAGCAAGCCGGCTCCGGATATATATCTTAAAGCGTGTGAACTGCTTGGAGTTGCGCCCCGTGAGTGTTATGCTGTTGAGGATTCATATAATGGGCTGATATCGGCATCTGATGCCGGCCTCAAACCGGTTATGGTTCCGGATATGCTTCCGTACAATGACGAAATTGCCCCGAAAGTATATCTTAAATTTGATTCACTCCTTGATTTCAGGGATTATCTTAAGAAAGAGCAGGGATTATGAAAGAAAAACTTATAAAAAATCTTATGGAGAAACTATGGGAACGATATGAATACGCATCCATTCTGGCAAGCGATGTCAGAGGCAAGCGTTATTCGGTTTCAAAGCGTGGTGTTGCATGTGCGATGTCAGGCCTTTTAAGCGGATGCGGATACGTTATTAAGGTTCACAACGGTCATGCATTTGCTGAATACTCGTTCGGTGAACTGACAGAGAATAATATAGAAGAGATAATTACCGAAGTAGACAGGGTATATGAGATGGAGGAACTTCTAAACGGAGAGGGAATAGAACTTGTTCCATATGATGTTCCCGAAGAAATACCGGTAAAGAGTTTCAGTGAAAACGAGATGCATGGTAACCCTGACGAATGTGATGACAATGTCATTGTTGATAAGCTGCGTGAAGTAAGGAAACACGCGCTTGCGATGGATGACAGGATTCTTGACTGTCAGGCAGGAGCACAATATCAGATATATACGAAGTATTTTCTTTCAAAGTCAAAGGAGCTTAAGGAGAAAGTCCTCTGGATGACAGGAAATTATTTTATAATGGCAAAGAACGGAGAGGCTGTAAGGTCTTATTATAAAGCATACAGTAACCGTGACGGAATAGGTGTTCTGGACAAAATGGAAGACGGACTGGCCGGTGCTGTTAAAGGAGCTATAGAACTTCTTGATACAAAGACGATAAAACCGGGCGAATATGACTGCATATGCACACCGGAGGTTACCGGAATGATAGCGCATGAAGCTTTCGGACACGGCGTGGAGATGGATATGTTCTATAAAGACAGGGCACTTGCCGTGAATTATATAGGTAAACAGGTTGCTTCAGAACTTGTGACCATGCATGATGGAGCAAAATCAGCAATTGAAGCAGCAAGTTATGATTTCGATGACGAGGGTACGGTTGGTCAGGACACGGTTGTAATAGATCACGGTATCCTTAAAAAAGGCATATGTGATGCCCAGTCAGCAATGGCTCTGAAAACGGCACCGACGGGAAACGGAAGGCGCGAAAGTTATGAACGTAAGGCTTATACGAGAATGACAAACACTTTTTTTGAAGGTGGAAAAGACAGTCTCGATGATATGATAGCATCGATAAAGTATGGATTTTTGCTGGAAAATGCCACATGTGGAATGGAAGACCCTAAGAATTGGGGAATACAGTGCATGGTTAATATGGCAAGGGAGATAGTGGATGGAAAGCTTACGGGTGTCATATATTCACCTATTGTTCTGAGTGGTTATGTTCCGGATCTGCTTAAGTCAATAACAATGATGTCGCCGGTAACAGAACTTTGCGGAAGCGGTTTCTGTGGCAAAGGATATAAAGAATGGGTTAAGGTGTCGGACGGAGGCCCTTATATCAAAGCAAGAATCAAACTCGGATAGGAGGATAATTATGACAGACAGAATAATTAAGATTCTCCAATCGGAGAAGATAGATAAATATTGTATTTATGAAGAACGTCGTGAGAGTGCAGAACTTTTTCTGGTAAAGAAAAAAGCAGATCTGATGCGCGGCAAGGATACGAGAGATGTAAAGCTTACGCTGTACCGCGAGTTTAATAAGGAAGGAAAGCACTGCCTTGGTTCGGTTGATGTGTTTCTGTACAGCGAAATGGATGATGTGACTATGCAGTCTCTGATACGAAAGGCATATAAATCAACACTTTACGCGGATAATCCGTATTATGAACTTCCATCAGGCAGCGGAGTATGTGAAGATTATCCTGATGAGATAAGAAGTCTTAACATAACGGCGGTAAAAATGGCGAAAGCACTTTATTCGGCAGATATTGATGAAAATGCGTGGATTAACTCAGCTGAAATATTTGCACTCAGAAATACAGTCCATATTACCAACAGTAATGGCGTTGATGTAAAATATGTCAAAGAGAGCGTTAAGGGAGAGTTTGTCGTTCAAAGCAGATTGAATGGCAATGATGTTGAACTTATCAGGCAGTTTGAATATGACAGCCCGGATGAACAGGCACTGAGGCGTAAATGCGAGGATGCGATACAGTCTGTAAAAGACAGGGCAATAGCTGTGAAAGCACCGGAGGACTTAAGCGCATATCCGCTGATTCTTTGTGATGATACGGTGGGTGAATTCCTTACTTTTTACACAGAGAGATGTAACGCTTCTTATATTTATCCGGGATATTCCGATTACGAATGCGAAAAAGATGTATGTCCTGATGCTGCCGGTGACAAGATCAGCATAGATATTATGGCCGATGTTCCGTACAGCTGTGAAGGTGTTGAGAAGAATGATCATACTCTTATCGAAAACGGAATTATAAAGACGCTTCACGGTAATCATGCGTACTCATCATATCTTGGCATTGAATCCATCGGTGAATATAATCGTATCAGATGTAATAACCGTGGCACGGATGAAGAAGTATTAAAAGAACCATATATCATGGTAAAAAGCTTCTCTGATTTTCAGATGGATGCAATGGACGGAAGTTTCGGCGGAGAGTTCAGACTGGCATATTTGTGTGAGAACGGCAGGATAACCCCGGTTACCGGACAAAGTGTGAGCAAAAATATGTTTGAAGCCCATAAAAATATGATTTTTTCTGCGGCCATGTACAACGAAGCATCATATTCCGGACCGGCTATGGTAAGGATAAAGTAATAAAAATAATGGTTGACATTGTTAAATTCCCGTGATATATTATCGTTGTCAAGTGTACTAGTTAGCATAGTACAGTTGATGCTTTTAAATATAGGAATTGGGAGTAGACGGATGTATCAGATAGATGTAATGTCGAGAATACCGGTATATGAACAGATTGTTGAACAGACGGAAAAGTTTATCCTTGCAGGCATTTTGTGTGCAGGTGATAAGATTCCGTCTGTTCGCAGTATGTCCGTCGAATTGTCTGTAAATCCGAATACAATTCAGAAGGCAGTCGCAGAACTCGACAGAAGAGGACTGATATTCTCTGTTCCGGGTAAAGGTTCTTTTGTATCGGAAAAAGCCAAGGATGCGTTGACTATGGCCAAGCGGAGCAGCCTCGGAAAGATACGTGATGAACTTCGTGAGATGAAGATGGCCGGGATAAGCCGGTCTGAAATAATAGAAGTAGTTGAAAAAGTGTATAGGGAGGAGGCCGGTTGTAATGATTAATATAGAAGGTCTTACCAAGACATTTGATGGGTACAATGCTGTTGATGGTGTAACATGCAGCATACAGGACGGATGTATATATGGAATGGTCGGTTCCAACGGTTCCGGAAAATCCACCTTTTTAAGACTTATTGCCGGAATATATAAGCCGGATAAAGGAAATGTGTATATCGACGGTATTCCGGTATATGAACATCCTGAGGTCAAGAATAAGCTTGCATTCGTGCCGGATGATTTATATTTTGTTAATAATTCATCAATGAAGAGAATGGCCGGATTTTATAATTGTGTATACAGTAATTTTGATATGGACAGGTTCTGTTCATTAAGTGAGATGTTCAAGCTCGATATTAATAAGTCCGTGAGTACTTTTTCAAAAGGAATGAAAAGACAGGCTGCAATAATACTGGCAGTAAGTTCGCATCCGCAGTATCTTTTACTGGATGAGACATTTGACGGTCTGGATCCGGTTATGAGAAATCTTGTTAAGAATATGGTTTGCCAGGATGTCGAAGATAATAATATGACTGTTATAATGACATCACATTCACTCAGGGAACTTGAAGATACCTGTGACCAGCTTGCGCTGCTTCATAAAGGTGGTCTTGTACTTGAGAGCGACATACTTGATCTTAAAACATCACTTTTTAAGATTCAGATTGCGTTTGTGGAAAAATATGACAGAAGTATGTTTGATGGGTTTGATATATTGCATTTTTCCAAACATGGTTCGGTTTCTAATATTATAATGAGAGGTGACAAGAAAGCGGTTGCAGAACATCTAAAGGCTATGAAACCGGCAATTCTTGATATCCTGCCTCTTACACTTGAGGAAGTTTTTACATATGAGATGGAGACACTCGGATATGTATTTAATCCCGAAATATTTGAGAAGGAGGACCGTGCATAATGAATTTCAGACCGGCAATGGGCCTTTTTAAAGAATCATTCAGACAGCTTAAGATAGTCGGAATACTTGGGTGTATAATATATGCTTTGATTGGCATAATGGTTCCGATTGGGGCAAATATAAGTGTGCGCAGTGTAACCAATAATTATTCTGTTGCAGCCACGCAGGCGGTATATGTTTTTGATGAAAAATACATGATGATCGTATCAGCGGCTATTGCAGTTATTATAGTACCGATAATGATGCTGGTGGCCTTTAATTTCCTTAATAAGAGAAACAGCTGTGATTTCTATCATGCTATACCTGTTAAGCGTCTTCCTGCATTTGTCGGAATAATAATGGCAGTAGTGCTGTGGACCATTATAATGATTTTTGTTGAGACATTTACAATAAGCGTCATGTGCGGCAGCCTTCCAAGGGTCAAGGTGGAAAGCAGAAGCCTGGTGATTACTGCGGTGAAGACTTTTGCGTTGGCATTCTTTTTTATCGGAGTGTTATCGGCAGGTATTTCATTGTCGGGTACATTGTTCAGTAATATTGTAGTGTCCGGTGTTATAATGCTGGCTCCGCGTTTTATGATAATTGCAGTTATCGATATAATTGGTTCGGTGGCAGAATGCTATCCGGTCAGTGACATTATGTCAAAATTTCTTGATAGCGGCAATGTTCTTACACAGATAATGCGGAAAATGACCGGTAACGGGACGGATATCGGGAGTTTTGATGCGGTCATCCCTACCTTTGTTGAGGGAATGGTGTATTTTATTCTGGGAGCATTCGTCTATGTGCACCGTAAGAGCGAAACAGCTCAGAAACCAAGCCTTACATACGGAGTACAGTCGGTGTTGAGAATGGTTTCGGCATATCTTTGCAGCCTTGTCGGAGTCGGCTTTCTTATGTCTTATTTTACCAGTTACGGCTCAATGGCACATTTGTTTTACGCAGCGGTAATGTTTGTGGTGGCTGTTCTTGTATATATAATGTATGAATTGCTTACATCACACAAATGGAGTATGGTTGGAAGAAGCCTGAAACAGCTTCCAATCCTCGTAATACTGATAGCTGTTACTTTCGCCGCTATGAAAATAGTTGTATATGGAATTAACAGTTACAGGATAGTACCTGAGCGTACACAATATATTGAAATTGAAGATGTGGCATCGTATCAGCTTGATAATTACGACATAGACTGGGACAAGCTTGACAGAAAGATATATGATGCCGACTGCATAAGCGCAATTGCGGATGAATATAATGATGTTACAGATTATTATGATATGTCGACAAGATGCGTCGTGACAGTATATCAGGATGGACACAGGTATAAACGTAATGTAAATATTAAACCGGAGACATTATCAAAGGCTGCTTATTGTATAACAAAGCGCAATGATTCATTAAGCGGAAATTATCTCAGGAAATATACAAATAATTCATATGTTGACATGGAGTTCATAAGCCTTGATAACAGTCAGGTTCATGCAATTTATGATTGTATCAAAGAAGAGATAGAGCAGAATAATAATCTTTTGGATGTGATTATGACAGATTATTCAAGTACAATAGGAACATTGTATATAGGTTATGTGTATCAGCCGGATATACTATCACAGGAATATCAGCAGCAACGGCTGCCTATTTCATATAAGACACCTAAAACACTTGAATTACTTGTGAATTATGCTAAATCAACAGTCTCATATGAAGAATTTCTTGATATAGTCCATGACAAAAGATTTGAGTCGGCAACTATGAGTGTGGGTGCACTGCCGGCTGACAAAGCTTTTATTTCACAGTATTGGTTCGATTATGTAAGCCATAATACTGACTTGTATTATAATTTGCTGCAAATCATCGGTAAATACGGAAAAAAAGGTTGCGTAACAGATGATAATGCTGTTATTATAGGTGCATGTGCATATTATAACAGTACGAATTCCGATGAAAAGTATGCGACGTTATATGGCATATATTCGCTTTCTGATGAAGGAATGGAACTTTTCATGAAGGCATGTGAAGAAATTAACAAGAGTAATACGTATGTGGATTAAGACGGAGGTGCGGGGTGTCAGCTTTTACGGAGAAAGCAATAGTTGATGCGTTTGTCAGTTTGCTTAATGAGCATCCGCTGGATAAGATAACAGTTAAGAATATTATTGATAAATGTGGTGTCAATCGTTCAACATTTTATTATTATTTTGAGGACATATATGATCTTATCAATAAGATTTTTGAATATGAGACAGGTAAAATAGTAAATAAGCATTCTGAGTATGAATCATGGGCGGACGGAATTAAAGAAGCCATGTCTTTTGCTATAGATAATAAGAAAGCAATTTATCATGTATATAAATCAGTCAGCCGTGAGCGCCTCAACAAATATCTGAATGAGGTATGTGACAGTATTTTTATGGAGGTTGTGTCATCACAGGCAGAAGGCTCCAATGCCGGTCCTGAAGATATAAGGCTTGTTACTGATATATATAAGTATACGCTTATAGGTCTGGTATTCAAATGGCTTGAAGAAGGTATGATAACGGAGCCGGGTGAGATCATTGATAAACTCGCTTATCTCTTCGATGGCAATATACATGAAATGCTTGTGCGCGCAGGAGAATATGATAAACGACAGAATTAAATATCTGTCTATAATTCCAACAAATAATATGCAGTGTCGGAAAATCCGACATTGCTTTTTTTTTGCGTGTTTTTTTTGTGAACATTTATGTATAAAATAACCAAGGATTTAGATGAAAGAAGGAGATGAGAACATGATTAAATTCGGTAAATGGGTAGTTAAGCACAGGGTTCTGATTATTATCATTGCAGTGCTTTTGCTCATACCGTCCGTAATAGGGATGGTAAAAACACGTATTAATTATGATATGCTCACATATCTGCCGGAGGATATGGATACCGTAAAGGGACAGAATATTCTTCTCGATGATTTCGGCAAGGGAGCATTTTCATTAATTGTCGTGGAAGGGATGGATGAGAAAGACATCGCAGACCTTACAAAGAAGCTTGAGGATGTAAATCATGTAGATACTGTTATGTGGTACAGCTCACTGGCAGATATATCCATACCTATGGAAATGCTTCCGGAGAAATACTACAATGCATTTAATAACGGGGATACTACAATGATGGCTGTGTTCTTCGATACATCGACATCAAGTGATGATACGATTCAGGCAATTAAAGATGTCAGAAGTGTATGCGGTAAGGATTGCTTCGTAACGGGTATGTCAGCTCTGGTAACGGATCTGAAGGATTTGTGTGAGAAAGAAGAGGCAATATATGTAGGAATCGCGGTTGCCTGCTGCCTTGTTGTAATGATGATTCTTCTTGATTCATTCGTTGCACCGATTCTGTTCCTTGTAAGTATAGGAATGGCAATCCTTTATAACCTTGGCAGCAACATATTCCTTGGGGAAATATCATATATAACAAAAGCACTGGCTGCGGTGTTACAGTTGGCGGTTACAATGGATTATTCGATATTCCTCTGGCACAGTTACAACGAACAAAAGGAACGTTATGACGGAGATAAGGAACGTGCAATGGCGCATGCCGTAAAAGCAACGTTCACATCCGTAATCGGCAGCTCGATTACAACGGTGGCAGGATTCCTTGCAATGTGTTTCATGAGTTTTACACTCGGTGTTGACCTGGGTATAGTAATGGCAAAGGGTGTTATATTCGGCGTAATCGGATGTGTAACGATACTTCCTTCGTTATTGCTTATATTTGATAAAGTTCTTGAGAAAACAAAACATCGTTCGATTATCCCTAAAATGGATAAATTTGCTTCGGGAATTGTAAAGATTCCGGCAGTATTCATTGTTCTTTTTGTAATAATAATTGTTCCGGCAATTTATTGTTACAATAAGACGGAAGTGTACTACGATATGGCATCTACACTACCGGATGATATAGATTATGTAATCGCTACATCCAAACTCGATGAGAAATTCGATATGAGTAATGTACATATGGTACTCGCGGACACCAATATGGAGGCTAAAGATGCCAATGCCATGATGAAAGAGATGGAAAGTGTTGACGGCGTCAACTTTGCAATGGGATTTAACAGCCTTGTCGGAACAGCCATTCCGGAGGAAATTATCCCTGATGATCTGAAGAGTATTTTAAAAGGTGATAAATATCAGCTTATTCTTGTAAGTTCGGCTTATAAGACGGCAACGGACGAGGTTAATGACCAGATTGATGAGCTGAATGATATTATTAAGAAATACGACGAAAACGGTATGCTTATAGGTGAGGCTCCTTGTACCAAGGATCTTATCACGGTTACAGACCATGACTTCCAGGTGGTAAACATTATATCAATAGCAGCCATTTTCATAATCATACTCATAGTATTAAAGAGTATATCACTTCCTGTAATACTAGTTGCGGTAATACAGTTTGCAATATTTATTAACCTCGGTATTCCGTATATCACCGGAACAACACTTCCGTTTATCGCTCCGATATGCATAAGCACGATACAGCTTGGTTCTACTGTCGATTATGCGATACTTATGACAACAAGATATAAGAGGGAACGTTCACGCGGGGCCGACAGAAAAGCATCTGTCACGACTGCACTCGCCACATCGATTCCATCAATTCTTGTAAGTGCACTCGGATTCTTTGCAGCAACTTTTGGTGTAGCGGTTTATTCGGAAATAGATATTATTTCTTCACTTTGTGTATTGATGGCAAGGGGCGCACTTATCAGTATGGCATCGGTAATTCTTATTTTACCTTCATTCCTGCTGGTATTTGATGGCCTGATAACACACACAAGTATTGGATTTAATGTCAGAAAGAAAAAAGCATAAGAAAGGAAGGCATATATTATGAGAAAAAATATAGGAAAAGCAATCGGATTAACAATGTCCGCACTTATGATTTTCGGATGCGGAATGGCTGTTTCGGCCGGAAGTAATGGCAGTACAGATGTAAAGAGCGTTACACAGAAGGAAGAGAGCTCTACAGATAAAGTAAAATCAGATATAGCAAGTATTATAAATGATGCTGATGTCGACAAGGAGGAAACCGTTTATGTTATCGCCAATGCAGACGGAAGCGTGAAGAAAGTTATCGTAAGCGAACTTCTTAAGAATCCGGATGGACTTGATAAGCTCACAGACGCTACAGGACTTACAGATATAGTAAATGTAAAGAGCGATGCCGGATATACCATGAGTGATTCAAGCTGCGTATGGGATGCAGGCGGTGAAAATATTTATTACAGAGGTACAACAACCAATGAAGTTCCTGTGACATTCAAGATTTCTTTCAAACTTGACGGACAGAGTGTATCGGCAGATGAAATAGCCGGCAAGAGCGGAGCTCTTGAGATGACATTCGATTACATCAATAACTGCAAAAAAACAGTTGAAATAGACGGTAAGAACGAGGAAATGTATGTTCCGTTTCTTATGATAAGCGGAATGATTCTTGACAATGACAACTTCAAGAATGTAACAGTTGATAACGGTAAAGTCATAGATGACGGTGATAAGACGGTTGTAGCAGGTTTTGCACTTCCGGGTCTCTCGGATAACCTGGCACTTAGTGATAATACAGATATCGATATCCCATCTTCGGTAACAATTAAAGCCGATGTAACGGATTTTTCACTTGCAACGACACTTACGGTTGCTACCAACGATGTATTCAATAAGGTAAGCATTGATGATGATGACACCGTGGAAGAAATAGAGGACAAACTAGATACACTTGATTCCTCTATGAAACAGATTGTGGACGGTGCATCAGAACTTCATGGTTACCTTACACAGTTACTTGATAAATCCGGTGAACTCATTGAAGGTATTGCCGAACTTGATACATATGCTAACCAGATTTCACAGAGTGTTGATAAGCTTTACAAAGATGGTGTCGTATATATAGACGGTAAACTTGCGGAGCTTTCAAACGGACTTTCAACAATTTCCGGAAACAGTGCACAGTTGAATGCGGGAGCCAAACAGGTATATGATACACTTTTAAGCACTGTTGAGACACAGCTTAAGGCAGCCGGCCTTGATGCGCTTGGAATTAAGGTTCCGACACTCACCGTAGAAAACTATGCATCAGAACTTAACAAACTCATTAACGCACTTGATGAAACAAGTGTGAGAGCATATGCGACCCAGGTTGCAAAGAAAACCGTAACAGATAAGGTGAATGCAAGTGAAGCACAGATTACTGCAGCCGTAACCGAAGCAGTTAAGACTGAGGTTACAAACACAGTTAAGACAACAGTTGTCCTTCCAAAGGTGCTTGCTTCACAGAACCTTACAATGGAACAGTATAATGCGCTTCCGGCAGCGGTTAAGAGTCAGATAGACGCAGCGGTTGATGCGCAGATGCAGTCAGAAACAGTTCAGGCAGCAATCACTGCCCAGATGGCAACGGATAAGATTAAAAAGACCATTTCCGATAATGTGGCAGCCCAGAAGACTAAACTCATAGCAGACAATATGGCAGGAACAGAGGTACAGACACAGATTAATTCTGCCGTAACCAAGGCAAAAGATGGCGCAGTCCAGATTAAATCAGCCAAGGAATCGCTTGATTCATATGCAACATTTTATCAGGGCGTCCTCGCTTATACGGCAGGAACAGATACGGCAGCAGCCGGCAGTGCGCAGCTGTCACAGGGATACACAGAGAATATCACCGCTAATGTAAAGACTCTTTCGGATAAACTCAAAGAGTATGTTGCAGGTATTGATAAACTTAACACAAGTGCTCCTGCATTTAAGGACGCTGTTTCACAGATTACAGACGGAGCAGGGACTCTTGCAGACGGAACGTCCAAGTTCTATGATGAAGGAATCAAGGCGATTATAGATAAGATTGATGACATAACACCTGTAATCACACGACTTAAGGCCACACTTGATATATCCAGGGATTATCAGTCATTCGGCGGCAAGTCAGATGATATGACAGGAAGCACAAAGTTCATATACAGAACTGAGTCAATCGAAAAATAAATAAGCTTATTAGTCTAAATTATGTTCTCTTTCTAAAGTACCGCGGCTTTCGGGCCGCGGTACTTATTTTTACCGCTGCTTTCCGTCTTAAATATTGTTGCAGCTGACAGGGATGTGTTATACTATAGTTGCGAAAAGGAGGCACTTATGAATATAGGAATTATCGGAGCCGGACATATCGCCGGTAAAATGGCATTGACAATACAGGCGTGCAAAAATGCCAATGCTTATGCAATAGCATCGCGTTCATATGAAAAGGCATGTGAATTTGCGGCAGAATACGGTTTTGCACATGCTTATGGTTCGTATGACGAACTTGTAGGGGATCCTGAGGTCGAACTGGTGTATGTGGCGACACCACATTCATTTCATTATGAACATATCAGGATGTGCCTTGAACACGGCAAGAATGTATTATGTGAGAAGTCTTTTACGCTTGACGCATCACAGGCTTCTGAATTGATTTCCATGGCAGAGAATAGGGAACTTTTTCTTGGCGAGGCAATCTGGACAAGATATCTTCCAATGAGATTTACGCTTGATAATCTTATCAAAAGCAAAATCATAGGAGAAGTTATGTCCGTATCGGCTTCGTTGTCATATCCGATTGCCCATAAGGAAAGAATTATACGCAAGGATCTTGGCGGAGGTGCGCTTTTGGATATCGGAGTCTATTGTGTCAATTTTGCATCAATGGTATTAGGCAATGACATCCGCGAAATCACGGCATCTGCTGTCTTAAACGATGACGGCATGGATATGGCCGACGGAATTACGATGCTGTATGAGAATGGAAAAATGGCGGTCCTTCACTGCGATGCCAGAACCGCAGGAAGCCGCGACGGGATAGTATACGGGACAGATGGATATATTGTTTTTCACAATATAAATAATTGTGAAGGCATTGATGTTTATAATTCATCCCACGAAATTATCAGCCATATTGATACGCCTGCACAGATAACCGGATTTGAATATGAGCTTGATGCCGCAATCGAGGCCATACAGAACGGCCGGACCGAGTGCACCCGGATGCCTCATGCCGAAATAATTGCGGTTATGGAAATAATGGACAGAATAAGGAAGAAAACAGGGGTGGAGTATTAGAAAAAAGGTTTATTGGAGACAGAATTATGAGTTCTCATAGATTTTAAAAGACGTCTATGCTATAATATTTTTGTTATGTGAACTTTTAATTGGATGTTCTGGTTAGAATATGCCGGGCACTTAATTGTACGATATATGACATCTTGGATATACTTCCAGCAGTGAACGAACAATAATTTGGGAAAGGTGCAATAAAATGAATAGACGGGAATATAGCGCAGGTGCCGTTAAGTTTTCGTTTTGGTTTATGGAATTTAAGGCAGTGGTAAAGCTCTTGTCAGAGGGAATGACACTTGACGAGATTAAGGAAAAAAACCAAAAGGAAAATATATTTGGTGCTCCGACAACGCTTCGAGCAAGTCAGATATTCAGTACCGTATCAGCAAGAATCAAAGCATTGGATGCATCATTTTATTCGATTTTTATGGATAGTGATCTTGCAACACAGAAGTTATTTGCTTTAGCTGGAGCAATGGCACATGATACGCTTTTCTTTGACTTTGTATATGAAGTGGTAAGAGAAAAACTGATTATTGGAAACAATGAGTTTTTGGATAGCGATATAAATATATTTTTTAAGAATAAGCAGTTGCAGGATGAAAAGGTTGCAAAATGGACAGATGCGACTTTGAATAGGCTGGGAAGAACATATAAGACCATGCTTTTTGAAGCGGGCATGACAGATAAAGGTACACCTCGAACAATCTTAAAGCCCATTCTTGATCCTGTTATGGAACACTGGCTTTTTGATCACGGCATGGAACCAATTGCAAAAGCACTTACGGGGGTACGATAATGGCAAGTATAGAAGAAAGACTGGACAAGATGGAAGCAAAAATCAAGGAACCAAAGTTTCGTGATACCACAGGAAAGGCGAATGAGGTCAATTACTGGGTATTTGATTATGCTCCGGAGAATGAGCTGATTGTCCGTGACAGAATAGAATATTTGAAAAATAAAAATTCCAGAGGAACTGATGGCTTTGAACTGGTTGTATATGATTTATATGATCTGCTCATAGCACATTTGCAGGATAAGAATTTCATGGAGAAATGTTATCAGATGGAGAAAAAGAGGGGTATTGTAAAGGTTGCATCTGCAATACAGCGTTCTCTTAAAATCACGGATAAAGATAACATGATTGTGGAGTATATTGCAGAGCATACACCGGAAAATTCCGTGGTATTCCTGACAGGAGTAGGAAAATGTTATCCATTACTGCAATCACCAGAGGTATTTAATAAAATTCTTTACAATATGCCACAGCATTTTGCAAAGGTGCCTATGGTACTGTTCTATCCGGGAACCTATACCGAACAGGAACTCATCATATTCAACGAAGTTCACGAAGATAATTATTACCGGGCATTCCGGCTGGTACGATAGGAGGTACGATAAATGCAGATAAGAGAAATGTTTGCAAAACCGATAGACCGTGATTTGCAGGGCGTTATTATTGTGGGGCAGGATGAGACTGCCAATGTTAAGCAGGAGTTAGAAGAATACGTTGTCACAAGAGAATTACAGAAGCATTTTGCAGATTTTTTCGCAGCATATAAGACTGGAATTACAGGAAATACATCAAAAACAGGTGTATGGATTTCCGGTTTCTTTGGAAGTGGTAAATCTCATTTTTTAAAAATTCTGTCTTACCTTTTGGAGAATAAAGAAATTGCGGGCAAGAAAGCAATCGACTATTTTGTGGACGATAACAAGATTGCTGATCCTATGGTGCTTGCGGATATGCAGCTTGCCGTAAACACACCGACCGATGTTGTTCTTTTCAACATTGATTCTAAGAGCGATGGGGGCAGTAAACAGAATAAAGATGCCATTGTAAACGTATTCCTGAAAGTATTCAACGAAATGCAGGGATATTGTGGTGCAATGCCTTTTTTGGCTGATTTGGAGCGCAGGCTGAATGAAGAAGGCAGATATGAAGAATTTAAGCAGAAATTTGAGGAAAGCTATGGAGATGCGTGGACAGATTCCAGACAGGACTTCGATTTCATACAGGACGATATAGTAGATACTCTGGTAGATATGGAGTTTATGAGTGAAGCTGCCGCAAGAAACTGGTGCGAGAAAGCAGCCGAGCCATACAAGATCAGCATTGAGGATTTTGCAAAGCGTGTAAAAGCATATATTGACCGCAAGGGCAACAATCATCACGTGGCATTTCTTGTGGATGAAGTAGGACAATATATCGGAGACGATTCCAACCTTATGCTGAATCTCCAGACTGTTCGTGAGGAACTGGGCAAAGAGTGCAACGGTAAAGCGTGGGTAATCGTAACAAGCCAGCAGGATATTGATTCCATTACCAAGGTAAAAGGTAATGATTTCTCTAAGATTCAGGGACGATTTGATACGAGGATTTCCCTTTCCTCGGCAAACGTGGATGAAGTCATCAAAAAGCGTATTCTGGATAAAAAGGACACTGCAGCACAGATGTTGCGTCTGCTCTATGGTCAGAAAGCAACCACAATCAAAAATAAGATTGTGTTCAATGATGGCGTAGAGAAGAAATTGTATGCCGATGAAGATGATTTTGCACTGGTATATCCGTTTGTTCCATATCAGTTCAATCTCCTTGCAAGTGTATTGACCTCTATCCGTACCCATGGTGCATCCGGAAAGCATCTGTCAGAGGGTGAGCGTTCCATGCTTGCCATGTTCAAAGAGTCCGCAATGGATTATAAGGAGTATGAGGAAGGCACACTCATTCCGTTCCATGCGTTCTATGATGCACTGGAGAATTTCTTAGACCACAGCCACAGAGGAGTTATCATCAAGGCTTATGACAACAGCTTTATCAATCCGGATCACAAGACCAAGGATGTATTTGCAATCAATGTATTAAAGACCTTATTCATGATCAAATACGTCAATGATGTGGAAGCAAACATTGATAACATCACAAGCCTTATGATTTCTGATATTGAAGATGATCGTATCGAGCTGAAGGCAAAAGTAGAGGACGCTCTGAAAGTGCTGATGCGTCAGATGCTTGTACAGAGAAACGGAGAAATCTATGTATTCCTGACAGACGAGGAGCAGGAGATCAACCGTGAGATCGAGAGCCAGAATGTGGAAATGGCAGAAGTAATCAACAAGGCTTCGGAAATGATTTTTGAGGACATTTTCAAAGATAAGAAGTACCGCTATCCGGCATTTAATGGCAGATATGCGTTTTCCTTCAATTCTACTGTGGATGACAGACCATATAAGGCAAATCAGAACTACGATATTGGTGTACATATCTTAACACCTGCGGCGGATATGGGGACAGACGAGACTACCCTTCGTATGGTATCAGGACAGGGCAGAGAGGTACTTGTGGTACTTCCGGATGACCGTGCCTTTATGGATGAGATACAGAGATATTTGAAGATAGAGAAATTCCTGCGTCTGAACACTTCCTCTGCACTGCCGCAGTATGAAACAATCAAAGAAGGCAAGCGTCTGGAAATGCGTGAGCGTAATGCGAATGCGAGATTATATTTATCAGAGAGCTTAAAAGATGCCGATATTTATGTGAATGGCGATAAAGCACAGCTCAATGCCAAAGAGGTATCCACCCGCATCAATGAAGCACTCGGTAGACTGGTATCTACGGTATATCACAAGCTGTCCTATATTGATGCTGCTTATGGCGAGGACGATATAAGAAAGCTGTTCAAGACCACAAATCAGATTTCCCTTAATCTGGAAGGTGGTACAGAGCCAAATATCCATGCACTTGACGATTTGCTGAGCTATGTGGCGGACAATACCCGTATGCACGCAAAAACTTCCATAAAAAGCATTAAGGACAGATTTATGAAAGCACCTTATGGCTTTGTAGAGGATGATGTGCATTGGCTTGTTGCAAAGCTGTTCCGTCGTGGCGATTTAGCTTTTTATGTGAATGGTTCTTCTGTATCCACACACAATAAGGACGCAGAGGAGATTATCAATTACATTACGAAAAAGAGCTTCGTCGATAAGCTGATGATGGAGCAGAAAATTCGTGTGTCAGAAAAAGAAAAAAAAGTTACAAAAGATGTCATGAAGGAATTGTTCTGTGCAACCGGAAATTCAGATGATGAAGATACGATGATGAACACCTTTGTAACTTATGCAACGAAGATGACTTCCACACTTGGAGAACTGGAAGTACGGTATGAGACAACGAAGTATCCGGGCAAACGGGTAGTAGAGTATGGCAAGAAACTTCTTTTTGGACTGACGCAGATTCAGACACCGACAGAATTTTTCCAGACTGTAAGTAAAAAGCAGGATGATTTATATGAATTTGCAGAGGATTATGAGCCAATCAAAGCATTTTTCAGCAGTGAGCAGAGAACGATCTTTGATAAGGCTGTGCTGTACCTGAGCAAATATGATGACAGTAAAACATATATCGTGGACGAAAATCTGGAGAATATAGTTGTTGAAATTAGTACGATTGTGAAAAAACAGTCTCCGTACAGTGATATTCCGAAACTGCCAGAGCTTCTGAAACAGTTCAGTGATGTGTATTCGGATATACTGGACGAGCAGTTAAAGCCGGTACTGGATTCTGTATATGATTCACAGAAACGAGTATTTGATGTTCTGAATACCAAAGAGTATGCGGAAACCAAGAGAAGCAGCTATTCAGCAATGTTTGATGAAATCATTGATGCAGTCAAAGGATGTACCAATGTATCCGTCCTTAGAAGTTATGCGGATAGGGCTGAAGCATTAAAGATCCGTCTGCTTAATGAAATTACACAGATGGATCAGCAGATTGCAATAAAGAAAGCCGAGGAAGTCCGTAAGAGATTAGAGGCGCAGGCTAAAGAAGTTGGCGATGTGGATCAGGCTCAGATTGAAGCAGAGGTACAGAAAAAGGTCGAAAAAGTGAAAAAGACCAAGAATGTATCTATCAAGAGTATTACGAAAACTGCTTCATGGAGATTGGAAAATACAGAGGATGTTGACAAATATCTGAATGAGCTTCGACTGAAACTGGTAAGAGAACTCGATAGCGATACGATTGTCAACATTGAATTTTAGGAGAAAACAATGAGTTTGAAGTGGCAAGTAGAAAGCCTTTATCATTACACCGATTTTTTTGCTTTGCAAGGGATTATTGAAAATCGTGAAATATGGCTTAACAATATAAAATGTATGAACGATACAAAAGAAATATGGCATTTAATAGAAACTATTGAAAAAGCTGTTCTTGATGAATGCTTTGAAAAAAAAGAGGAGGTTGAAAGATTATTCTCTGATCAAAAAGCAAAATTAGATCCATTTCAGATATATTCTTTTTCCCTTACATCATTGAAAAATGATGCAGCACAATGGGAAAGATACGGAGGTCATGGAGCAGGAGTATGTTTAGAATTTGATGCAAAAAAGTTAGACGATATTATGCATAAAAAGTTCAATTTATATATACAAGAGGTTTTTTATACAAAATCTGCGGAAAAACATCAAGCCACAGATGAAATAGTTTCTTTTATAAAGACAGGGCAAACTAAAGGTGATTGGGGTGGCATCGATCCGTTATTTACTAACATTCTTGCGTGTGCAACTGCACATAAGCATCCTTCATTTGAAGGAGAAAAAGAATATAGAATAAATACTTCAGCGTTTAGTCAGGAAAAATTAAATCTAAAATTAAATTACAGAATGGAACAATGGGGAATAAGAGAATATTATGCACTTAAACTAGGAAATGATGAAACTGTATTCGATGGATTACTTAAAAAAATAACAGTGGGTCCTAAGGCTGACAAAAATATTGATATTCTGAAAAGATATTTGAAAACAAAAGGATTGGCGAATGGTTCAGATTTAGTGGAAATATCAGATTGTCCATTGCGGTAGGAGGTTGACAATGAACAAAATAGTAATCAAGAATTTTGCAATATGGGCAAGAAACAGGCTCATTGCAGATATAAAATATCGTGCCGGACTGATGGGCATTACCGAAAATGGCATTGCTGACGCACTGCCACAGTCTGGTTCCACAACGGAATTTTATGATATTGGAACCGCAGAGCCTTATGTGATTAACGGTGAGGAAATCAAACAGCGCAGAGCATTGGTAGATGTAATCCGGGCAAAAGAGAAGGAATCCGATTATGCGGTAGCATACAAATATATCATCGAGGAAGTTGCCTATACATGGTTCAACCGCTTGATTGCAGTACGTTTCATGGAGGTGAATGATTATCTTCCTTCCCATATGAGAGCATTGTCATCCGGGAGTGGCAAGACAGAGCCGGATATTGTGACAAATCCTTTTGATGCCGATCTGAATTTGAGCAGTGCAGAGGAAGAAAAGATTATTGCATTAAAAAGAGATAATAAGCTGGATGAAACATTCCGTATGCTTTTTATCAAACAGTGCAATGCCTTAAATGAGATACTTCCTGCCTTGTTTGAAAAGACCAGTGATTATACGGAGCTTCTGTTAAATCTGTCAGTGATCGATCAAGACGGCGTAGTATATCATCTGGTACATGATATTCCGGAGGAAGATTTTAATGTCAGCGAAGGCGGACAAGTCGAGATTATCGGCTGGATGTATCAGTATTACAATACCGAGCCGAAAAATGATGCTTTTGCGAAAAAAGGAAAAATCACAAAAGAAGAAGTACCTGCAGTCACACAGCTTTTTACACCAGACTGGATTGTACGGTATATGGTAGAAAACAGCTTAGGCAGACTGTGGGTAGAAGGACATCCGGATGCGGATTTGCAGGGCAAGTGGAAGTATTATCTGGAGGAAGCAGAGCAGGAGCCGGAAGTACAGACAGAGCTTGCGAAAATCCGTGAGGAATATGCCAAGTTAAAGCCGGAGGATATAAAACTCATTGATCCTTGCATGGGAAGTGGTCATATCCTTGTATATGCCTTTGATGTATTCATGCAGATCTATGAAAATGCAGGCTGGTCAGCAAGAGAAGCTGCACAGAGCATTGTGGAACATAACATCTATGGACTGGATATTGATGATCGTGCCGCTCAGCTTAGTTACTTTGCTGTTATGATGAAAGCAAGACAGTATGACAGACGAATTTTTACCCGTGGAGTGCGTCCAAATGTCTATGCCATACAGGAAAGCAACGGTATCAATCGGGAACAGCTCAAATACTTCGGAGCAAAACTGGACGAGATGGAGAAAAATACAGCCATTTTGCAGATAGAGGGACTTCTGGATACGCTGATTGACGCAAAAGAGTATGGTTCTATCCTTAATGTGGATGAATATGACTGGGATTTGCTCCGCAGATGGGTAAACAGTACTGACGAGGGCAGTCAGATTACTTTTGATACCTATGGACTGGATGAAACAGCGGAGAAGCTGAAAGAACTGATAGAGATTGGTGCGATTATGGCACAGAAATATGATGCAGTTGTTACAAATCCTCCATACGCAGGAATGAGTAAAATGGACGCAAAATTGAATCGGTTTGTACAAAAAAATTATGTAGATTACAAGAGCGATTTGTTTTCTGCGTTTGTAATTAAAGCGTCAAAAATGGCAAAAAAAAGAGGATATTGTGGATTCTTAACACCGTATGTATGGATGTTTATTCAAAGCTATGAAAAGATGAGGGAGTATTTATACAATAATACGACTATTGAGACTTTGATTCAATTTGAGTATTCGGCTTTTGAAGAAGCAACAGTACCTATATGTACATTTGCTTTTCAAAATTCATATATAGATAAGAAAGGAAAATACATTAGATTAACAGATTTTAGAGGAGGAATGGAAGTCCAACGAAAAAAGACATTGGAAGCTATTTCTAATCGAAATTGTGGCTTCTACTATGAACAGAATGTTAAGAAATATGCAGAAATTCCAGGAAGTCCAATAGCATATTGGCTGAGTGAAAAAATGTACGAAGCTTATAAATATACTAATTTGGATTCTATTGCGCAGCCAAGACATGGACTAGCAACGTCCGATAATGCAAGATTTTTGCGATTATGGTATGAGGTAAATTTGGATAAAACAAGCACTATTGATAAATGCAATTATGAGAAGAAATGGTTCCCAATGAACAAAGGTGGTTCATATAGAAAATGGTATGGAAATCTAGAGTGGCTGATAAATTATGAAAATGATGGAAAAGAAATTAAGGACTTCGCAATTTCAATATACAAATGCTCTAGTAGGACTATTCAAAATACTCAGTTTTATTTCAAAGAATCATTAACATGGTCGGCGTTGACATCGGGGGATTTTTCTGTTCGATGGTCAGACGAAGGAGCTTTGTTTGGATCAGGAGGTTATTGCGCTTTTGTTGATAATAAACTTGAAAAGTATATTTTAGGTTTAATGAATAGTAAGGTGAACGCAATATTTGTAGCAGTTGTGTCGCCTACATTGAATTATGAAGTAGGGCATATAAAAACGATACCTGTATGTATATCTAATGAAGAACATGATGCTGTCAATAATTGCGTGAACGATTGTATTACTATTTCAAAAAAAGATTGGGATTCCTTTGAAACATCATGGGATTTCAAACGCCATCCATTGCTATCAGTTATCCCTCGAAACTCTACATTATTTGACGATACAGACAATATTGATTTAGCAGAGTGTTATATCTGCTGGGAGAATGAGTGCAATGAGCGTTTCAATCAGCTCAAAGCCAATGAGGAAGAATTGAACCGTATTTTCATAGACATTTATGGATTGCAGGATGAATTGACACCGGAAGTAGGCGACAAGGATGTGACTGTCCGCAAGGCTGATTTACAGAGAGATATTAAGAGCCTGATTTCCTACGCAGTAGGCTGTATGTTTGGTCGTTATTCCTTGAATGAGGAAGGTCTAGTTTATGCAGGCGGAGAGTGGGATGATAGTAGGTACACCACATTTATACCGGATGCGGACAATATTATTCCAATCACAGATGAAGAATACTTAGAGGACGATATTGTATCACGCTTTTGCACATGGTTAAAAACTGCATTTGGAGCAAAGTCTTTAGAGACAAATCTGGATTTCATTGCAAAGGCACTTGGAAATAAGGGAGATACAAGCAGGGAGATTATTCGCAATTATTTCTTGAACGATTTCTTCAAAGACCATTGCAATACCTATTCTGTCACAGGTTCCGGCAAGCGTCCGATTTACTGGCTTTTTGACAGTGGTAAGCAGAATGGCTTCAAGGCGCTGGTATATCTGCACCGTTACAATGCGGATACAATCGGTAATGTTCGTGTAGACTATCTGTATCGTATGCAGCGTGTATATGAATCGGAGATTGGACGTATGCAGGATACGATTGATAACAGCAAGAACAGCAGGGAAGTATCCCTTGCCACAAAGCGAAAGGAAAAATTACAGAAACAGCTTAAAGAGTGCCGGGAATATGATGAAAAAATCGGACATCTGGCATTGGCAAGAATAGAGATTGATCTGGATGATGGTGTCAAAGTCAATTACCGAAAAGTACAGACAGCCGCAGATGGCAAGTTTTATGAGATATTGGCTGATTCAAAGAATATTATGGCAAAACAGTAAGAGAGGAAGGAGGAAGAGAATATGCAGAATATAGCGATTGATAAAACAAAAATTGAAAAAAGAGCGATTTATTTCCTTGAAAAGCCTATTGTTGACTGTGATTATTTGGATAGCAGTATCCATTCTATGGACAAGGAGCTTTCATGGGACGGATATATTTATACTTATCACGAGAAAAAATTCTCTAATAAATCATTTGATGATAAGATTCCTGTTCAAGTCAAGGGACACTGGGACACTCAAAAGAAAGAAATTTATAAGAAAAGTATCCAGTATCCGGTAGATTTGGATGTGCTTGAAAATTACTACAACGATAGAGGTGTATTGTATTTCAAGATAGTCATAAATGAGGATAAGAAAGAAATTTTTTATAGTATCTTGTATCCGTCCAAAATAAAAAGTTATCTTGATGAAGCTCGAAGAAAGAAGAATAAAAAGCAAATCAATATTGTTTTGACAAAGTTACAACCCAAATCATCAGAAATGCTGAGAATATGCAGACAATTCACTTTGGAAAGTAATAAGCAGGGATCAGGGAGAGGGCAAATAGTTCCTAAAACAGTTTGTATCAATGATGTTGGAAAATATAAAAGCTTGCAGGCAACAGCAGTAGATACGCAAAGTCCAATAGAGTTTGCCAAAAGACTATCAGCAGGAGATGCGTGCTTTTATGTACAAGGAGATTCTGATATTTGGCTTCCAGTGTCAACAAAAGATGGTGCAGAGTATTTTGTCGGACAACATGTTATGCGTGATATAAGTGTTGGGGGAAGAGCTTTCTATTCTGAATATGAAATTATATACGGAACGGATGAGTCATTTAGCATAAAGGTAAGCTCTAATTTGATATTACATTGGTCTAAGGGTAAAGTAGATTTCAAAGAAATGGGAGATTGGGAAGAATTGTATAATGATGCCTTATTCCTAAGAGCCATGATAAATAGTACACAGATTGAAGTTGCTGGCGTTCCTCTTACTTATAATAATTGTAAGATACCAAAAGAAATGATGAATGAGTGGAATTTTATTATTGATTTGTATCAAATATGTAAAATGGCAAATATGAAAATCCAGACACCAATAAGAAATTTTAGTGTATATGACAGAAAGTATGCTGAACGGTTGGTTGATATTCTGTACGGACGAATTGTTACTATTGAAGATACTCTTTATACATACGAAATGAAGATAAGTGGAAAGGTTTATCCATTTCTTATTTGCAAAGATGAAAATGGAGAAATACAGTTTGTCAATAGAATATATGAGAGCAAATATCAAGGCTATGTAAAAGTAGATGTAAATCACTACAAAGTTCCAATGTTCTGCGGTCTTTCAAAAGAAATTTTTGGAAATTTATATAAGTATGATTATGCTGATCTTCGCTATCAGGTTGAAAATACAGATTACAATTTGGATACTATTGGGACACTGCATAGTGCTGTTATAGCATTGATTAGTGCATATGATATTTCAAATGAATGTGAGCTGTTAGAAATTGCAGAAATGATATTGAATAAGATTTATGCTGTTGATAGCACAATAGTATATGCACATATAAATGAATGGCAAATAAAGAAAAGAAAGAGTACTTTGTCAAATGATGATATAAAGGAAATGAGCAATTTACTTAAAAATAATGGTGCCGATGCACAGATAAATTGTGCGATATATGCGTTGTTGGATGACCGGGAGAATGCTCAAAAATACTTTGAAAAAATGTCTGAAAAAGAGCAGACAGATTTTAGAGAGTTTCCTATTTACAAATATGTTGAATAAATTGGAGGTAGCAATATGGCAGAAGAAACGCTGCTTTCCGGCGAATCAAAGAATGTTGAGTACAAAGTGACTGTACCAGAGAAAAGCGAAAAGTATATAAAAACGGTGGTAGCTTTTGCTAATGGCAGAGGTGGCAAGATTGTTTTCGGAATAGAGGATAAGACCTTGGAGATTGTGGGAATGGATGTAGATAACATCTATAAGACAATGGATGCCATTACCAATGCTATCTCTGATTCTTGCGAGCCTGCAATCAGACCGGACGTAGCGATGCAGACGGTCAAGGATAAGACTGTGATTGTGGTTGAGGTATTTCCGGGTGCGGAACGTCCGTATTATATCAAATCACAGGGCATGTTTGAGGGTACTTATGTGCGGGTAGCAGGCACAACCAGACATGTAGAAGATTACATGCTAAGAGAGCTGATGCTGGAAGGCAAGAACAGGTATTATGACAGCGAAATATGCCAGAACATGAAAATAACAGATGATGAGATTGAGGAACTTTGCAAAAGTATGAAGGAAACTGCCCTACGAAATACATGGCAGGACAGCGAAAAAGCAAAGATTAAAGATGTTACCAAAAATGTGCTGATTTTATGGGGCATTCTGAAAGAAGAAGGCGGAGAAGTATATCCGACCAATGCGTATGCACTTCTGACCGGACGAATGTGGGGACAGCCTGTTATTCAGTGTGGCGTATTCAAGGGAACGAATCGTGCTCACTTTGTTGACCGTAGGGAATTTGAAGGCTCCATTCAGGAACAGATGGAAGCTGCATATCAGTATGTCCTTGAAAAAATCAACATGGGAATGACAATAAAGGGTATGTACAGACAGGATGTGTATGAACTACCTACGGACAGTATCCGTGAGCTGATCGCAAATGCTGTGGCTCACCGTAGCTACCTTGAGCCGGGAAATATACAGGTGGCATTATTTGATGATAGATTAGAGATTACTTCTCCGGGAATGCTTCTGAATAATGTTACGATTGCAAAAATGATGGAAGGATATTCAAGACCGAGAAATCCTGCAATCGCAAGTGCATTTGCATACATGAAAATTATTGAAAAATGGGGAACCGGAATACCGAGGTTATTTGAAGCCTGCGAGGAGTACGGATTACCAAAGCCGGAGCTGATTGATTTTGATGGCGATTTCAGAGTAAATATGTACCGTAAGGTAAAAGGTGAGTTTGGTGTCAATGGTGTGACTACCCAAACTACCCAAACACACCAAACTACCCAAAGCAAGGAATCAACACTATCAGATGATGATAAAAAGATATTGGAATTAGTCCATAATTATCCGTCCATGTCTCAAAGAGAGTATGCAAATGAACTGGGATGGAACTTAGATCGTGTGAAGTATTATTTAAGAAAAATGAAAACACAAGAACTGATTAAGCGTGTGGGTAACAGCCACAGCGGTCATTGGGAAGTGTTGGTAGATTTGACTTAAGGTTAGATTAGTAAAAATATAAGGAGTGATGAGAATTGGTACCAGATGATCATGGCGTAATACTGTTCCGTTTCGGAGAGAAAAGGTGGATTGAGAAAATAGCAGATGGAAATTTGAGCTTTTCATGTGCTGGAGCATTCATAAATCAAGCTAAAAAAACAGGAAATATTGTTCAAGGGGATGAATATGAAGGTATATTTGCGAGACTATATCCTGATGATTCCAGAATAGATAATATGAAAAAAAGATTGGGAAATGATTTAGAAGAAATAAACCAAAATGGTTATGTTCTATTGAGACGCAAAAGTGCAAAGTTAAAACCCATATATTGCTTCTATGGATATACGGCAAGAGATGTGCTTGAAGATGCTAATATTGAGCAACTTGGAGAAAATGTTATACGACATGAGTTTGACGAAAGAATGTTTGGAGGTTTTTCAAATAGTGAAGATGTAAAAAATGTTCTTTCCGAAGACAGGAGATTTACAATGATTTCCTTGCAACCGAAGCCATTTGTAGATAGAGTCAGATTTTTTATGGCGCATAATGGATACGGATTTAAAATGGGCAAGGTAAACTATGAACTGTTATCTGATGATACATTCTTTATTGAACCCACTTCTGAGTATAATGAGTTGTTTTATAAATCACCAGAATATTCATATCAATATGAAGCAAGAATATGTATGAAGGATATGAGATTTCACAATATATTTGAACGATTTGACCTTGATATAGGAAAGTTAAAATCAGAAGAATATCGTATAAATTATGATAAGCTGTATTTTGTAATAAACGCAGTTATAGCAAGAAGGAAATGAAAAAATGGCAGAATTAAACTTAAAGCAGATTGTAGATAAACTGAATACGGAATTTACCGGCGAACATCGAAAACTGGTATTCTGGTATGATGATGCGGCAGATTTTGCTGAGGATATTGACAGCATGGAACTGGAGAATGCCAAGGTCTACAAGCTGACGAAGGATAACCAGTTTTACACAAAATATTTCCTTGAAAAAGAGGATACGGTAACCAATTATCTGATTTATGCTCCGTTTCCAAAACCTCCGGTCACAGAAAATCATCTGGAGGACACTTGTGCTTATTCCAAGCGTTTTTATGCGGATAGGGCATCACTTTTATCTGTGGATTTAGGTATTGACGAGAAATACAAGCCGGTGATTGAAAAGCACATCAAGTTCTTTGGTCACAAAGAACGATTGAAGCGTTTCTATGACCTTGAGATAGAGAATTTTAATGAAGAAAATATTCTGACAGGTATTATGAGTGCAGTATGCAGGACGAGAACCAATTCTTTTGATGAAGTGATACGTGTACTGATTACAGAGGACAGCCTGACAGACAACAAATATCTGGCAGAATTTGCAAAGTATGATATAGAGGGCGATTTCTGGAAGCTGTGTGTACAGCAATTTGGCTTTTCTATGGACGCACCAAACTTGGAGAAACTGGTCATTACCATGTTTGTGACCTATGCAGACCGCTATATAGATGCGGAAATGCCAAAAAGCTGGAAGAAATTTATTTCCTATAAATCCGGAAACATTATCGCATTTCTTGACAATCTCATGAACAATATTTTGTATCGTGAGAAATATGATGAGCTGTCGCAATATGTCGCAGAATGCTTGAATGCGTCGGAAGAATTGAGTAAGTATGAAGTAGAAACACTGGTAGATTGTGATTTTTTTGCTTGCGTAGATGTACTTCTGATACGCTGGATTGTCGGCAGGCTTCGTGCAGAGGATTGTCTGGCAAAGCTGGACGGACACAGTATCTATGATTTATGCGGCATTCGTGCAAAAATGCATTTTGGCAGTAAGTTTGCCTTTATCTATGAAATGTTGGATAGTGCATACTGGCTGGTAAATAATGCAAGATATGAAGCACCAAATGGTTTTCAGAAGATTATTGATGCGTATGTGTCAAGTGATTGTCTGATAGACAATCATTACAGAGTGTTCTATCTGAATTATGATAAATTGGAGAATACTTCAGAGTTTGAGGAACTTCGTGACCTTGTAGAGAATATTTATACGAATGAATACCTTGGAAAACTGCTTCCAAAGTGGAATGAGGGACTGCTAGAGGAAGATGCTATGAAACGGATACCGTTGCAGCGTAATTTCTTCAGCAAATTTGTACGGAGTACCAATGTGAGAACGGTTGTCATCATATCTGATGCGATGCGATATGAGGTCGGCAGACAGCTCTATGAAAGAATGATGGACAATCCGAAGTGCAGTGCCACCTTACAGCCTATGCTCAGTGTATTACCTTCATACACAAGGCTTGGCATGGAAGCATTGCTACCGCACAAGACATTGGAGCTGACAGACGATTTCAGAGAGGTAGTAGATGGAAAGTATGCGATTGACATTGCTACCAGACAAGCAGTATTGCAGTCTTATGAGCCGGAGAGCAAATGTGTACAGTTTGATGATATAAAGAACTTAAAAGGTATGGAGCTTCGTGATGTGTTCACCGCACAGTCTGTCATTTATGTGTATCATGATCAGATTGATAATACCGGAGAACATGAAGAAGATGAAGTATTTACAGCCTGTGAGAAAGCGGTTGATGAGATTGCAAAGCTGATTCAGAAGATTTCTGGCAGTGCGAATACATACCGTTTTATCGTGACCGCAGACCATGGATTTATCTACAAGAGGGATAAAGTGACAGCCAGTGACAAGATTGGCGGTATGAGTGATGCAAGCCGACTTGTGAAAAGAAGATATATTGTATCGAAAGAGCCGATCAATGAACAGGGTGTCTGCAATATTGGTTTAGGATATATGCTCGGAAGTGATGATGATAAGATTATTTGTTATTCCTGTAGCACCAATGTTTTCTCTGTTCCGGGTGGAGCAGGACTGAACTATGTGCATGGCGGTTCTTCGCCACAGGAAATGCTTGTTCCGGTACTGGATATTAAGATGGACAAGGGTGCGGTAGAGACAAGACCTGCACAAATTATGCTTGTGAGCTTGGTTCAGAAGATTACCAATCTGATTACAAGCCTTGATTTCATCCAGTCTGATCCGGTCAGTGATGTGGTAAAGAAAGCCGATTATAAGCTGTACTTTATCTCGGATAACAATGAGAAGATTTCTAACGAGAATATCTACATTGCAGACAAGCGTGATGAAGATGTGCAGAAGCGTCTGTTCCGTATGCGCTTCACATTTAAGAACAAAAAATATGACAAGGACAGAAAGTATTATCTGGTTGCCTATGACGAGAGCAATGATGTAGAAGTATTCCGACATGAGGTGATCATGGACTTGGCTTTCTCAGATAACTTTGGATTTGATTTATAAGATTATGTGGAAATGAGGTAGAGAACGATGCCTTTTGATATAGAAGCAGAGGATAGGCGGACAGCCATTAAACAGAAATTGCGTAAATATTTTGATGGTAAAATTGTCCGGAAAGACTTGACAAAGAAGATAAAAGAGGGCGCAAATGTGCCTGTATATGTATTGGAGTTTCTTCTGGGACAGTATTGCAGTTCGGATGATCCTGAGATTATCGAGCAAGGTGTAGAAAGCGTAAAGAAGATACTTGCAGATAATTTTGTACGTCCGGATGAAGCACAGAAGATACTTTCTCTGCTCAGACAGAAGGGAAGCCATACGGTCATTGATAAGATAACCGTATCCCTTAATATCAAGAGAGACAGATATGAAGCAGAGTTCTCTAACCTTGGTTTGAGTGGTGTGCCGATTGATGAAGAATACCCGACAAAATTCGATAGACTTTTGTGTGGCGGCATCTGGTGCATTATCCGTCTGGAATATGACAGTAATTCAGACTATGATAGTGGAATTGTATCAGCCGATGGAGATCATCTGCGTTCCAAAAAGAGAAATCAGAATGATACGCCAATCAAAATTATCAATTTGAATCCGATACAGATGCCCCATGTAGATATCAATGAACTGAAAGAGGGTAGAAAACAGTTCACCAAAGAGGAATGGATGGACGTACTGCTCCGTTCTATTGGAATGGAGCCGGATATGCTGGATACTCGTGAAAAGTGGCTGCTTCTTACCCGTATGCTTCCGCTTGTAGAGAACAACTTCAATCTCTGCGAATTAGGACCGAGGAGCACCGGAAAAAGCCATTTATACAAGGAAATCTCACCTAATTCTATTCTGGTATCTGGGGGACAGACAACGGTTGCCAATCTTTTTTATAACATGGGGAGAAAGACAGTTGGACTTGTCGGATTGTGGGATTGTGTGGCATTTGATGAGGTTGCAGGTATCAATTTTAAGGACAAGGATGGCATCCAGATTATGAAGGATTACATGGCGTCTGGTTCGTTTGCTCGTGGCAAGGAGGAAAAGGCTGCATCTGCGTCCATGGTATTTGTCGGAAATATCAATCAAAGCGTGGATTCACTTCTGAAAACATCAAGTTTATTTGATCCATTTCCTGCTGAAATGGGAACGGATACTGCTTTTCTTGATCGTATTCATTGCTACCTGCCGGGATGGGAAGTTCCAAAATTCAGACCGGAACATTTTACAGATGATTATGGTTTTATTACAGATTATCTGGCAGAGTTTATCCGTGAACTTCGCAAAGAGCAGTTTGGGGATGCCCTGGACAAATATTTCCGTCTTGGCAAGAATCTGAATCAGCGAGATACGATTGCAGTCCGTAAAATGGTAGGCGGATATATCAAACTGCTATATCCGGATGGAGAATATACAAAGGAAGAAATTGAAGAAATTTTACAGATTGCTCTTGAAATGCGTCGCAGGGTAAAGGAACAGCTCAAAAAGCTGGGCGGCATGGAGTTCTATGATGTAAATTTTTCTTACATAGATAATGAAACCTTCGAGGAGCATTATGTATCGGTACCGGAGCAGAGTGGTGGCAAGCTCATTCCGGAAGGAATGTGCAATCCGGGGCAGGTATATACAGTTTCAAATGGAAAATCTGGCATGATCGGTGTATTCCGACTGGAATCACAGATGTTACAGGGAAGTGGTAAGTTTGAGAGAACTGGTATCGGAACTGACAGGGAAGCAAAAGAAGCGTCCAACACTGCATTCAGCTATCTGAAAGCAAATGGAAAACGTATCAGCGGAACAATCAGCGTTGATAATAAAGATTACATCATCAATTATCAGGATTTACAGGGCATTGGCATGACCGGAAAGCTGGCATTACCGACACTGGTGGCATTATGCTCAATCGCCCTTGGGAAACCTGTTCTCAGTAGTCTTGTGGTACTTGGAGAAATCAGCATCAGCGGTACGATGATAAAAGTGGAAGAATTAGCAAATACTTTGCAGGTATGCTTGGATAGTGGTGCAAAGAAAGTGCTGCTTCCTGCTACATCATTTGCAGATATGGCAACTGTACCACCAGAGCTTATGAGTTCATTTCAGATTATACCGTATTCCAGTGCGGAAGATGCGGTATTTAAGGCATTGGGAGTGGAATAAACTTTTGGACACAATGTCCCGAAGGCAGATTTCTTCACTGAAATCCACACCATGTTCATCCATGTGTCTAGGTATTTCTTCAAGAAGATATTTGAAATAATTATAAGGCTTGAGATTATTCGCTTTCGCAGTTTCAGCAATGCTGTAAATCATCGCACTTGCTTCGGCTCCCGCAACAGTATCAATCATAACCTATTTTTCTTTCCAACACAGAAGTACGAATGGATTGTTCTGCGGCATTGTTATCCATTGGCACTTCTCCATCTTTCAGGAAGGTTCTAAAATACTTTTCTTGATTCATAGAGAAGCATAGACTAAAGCTCTTGTTTACAGTATTTCGTAAATGGCAAAGCTGAACAATCGGCGCCCGTGCTATTACTTCAGGCATAGCCTCACAGAACTGCTGAGGTATTGTTGTGACGAAAAAGGAAATATAGATTCAGTAAAACTGGACCAGCTGATGCCCCGGGCAGAGGAGATTCCCGAGAAATGCCGGAAACTACGCCGCTCATAAAAGTGACGTTAAATTTAAGGGTAGGCGCGGGATTTGACGTTTACCATAATACGACGCAAAGAAGGCTAATATAACAGAAAATAAGTAGTTGACCTGTCTGCAATATCATGCTATGATTAACTCAAAGCATAAATTTCAATTATTCTGAAACGGCCGTATTTCTTACACGGACCGGATTCTTTAATCAAGTAAATACCTTTTTTCCGGTATTTATTCTACGAAAACTTTGGTTTTCTGAAATCCATGCTTTTAATTCAAAATACAATTTAAGAGCAGGGATGGAATTTATGCCACAGGTTTATTTTCTTTTCCTGCCGGAAGGAGAAGATTAATGAACGCACAGAGAAACTTTAAGGACACGGTTGGCCGCATGCTTTTTGCCAGACCTGAGAATGCATTGCAATTATACAATGCGCTTAACGGAACCGATTATACGGATTCGTCCGTAATTGAATTTAACACGCTTGAGAACGCCATCTACCTGGGGATGAAGAACGACTTATCCTTTATTATAGCATACAGGACATCACTGTATGAATTTCAGTCGACAATTACTCCGAATATGCCGCTTAGGAATTTGTTTTACATATCGGATATACTTCAGGGTTATGTGCGGAACCGCACGCTTTACAGCAGCCGCTGCATAAAAATACCGGCGCCGCGTTTCATCGTACTCTATAACGGTATCAGGCCGATGCCGGAACAGGTGGAATACAAGCTGTCCGATGCGTTTGAGGTCCATGAAGAGGATCCGCAGTTAGAACTCAAGGTCACGGTGCTGAACATCAACTAAGGCATGAATGAAGAACTCAAATCAAGATGTCCGGTTCTTAAAGAATACATGGAATATGTGGGCGCGGTGCGCCGCAATATGGAACATATGCCGCTTGATGAAGCGGTCGATGCAGCAATAGAGTATTGCATAAAGAATAACATTTTGAAGGATTTTTTGCTGGAACAGAAAGCGGAGGTCAAGAAGATGAGCATATATGAATTTGACGAAGAGCGTGAGATGGAGATGATACGGCAGGATGAACGGGCCGAAGGGGAGCAAGCGGGGCTGGAACGCGGAAGAGAAGAAGGAAGAGAGGAAGGAAGAGCAGAAGGAGAGCAACTTGGACGCGAACAGGCAGTGCTTTCACTTTGCCGTAAATTTGGATGCAGCCGTGAGGAATCGATACAGCGCCTGATGGAGGAATGCAGTCTGACACGTGAAGAAGCCGAGAAACGGATGGAAGAATACCGGAGCGAGGACTAGAAACTAACGCTATCAATAGTTTAAAGCTATTATAAATGCCTGAATTAATGTATTTTAATTAATCATTCCTATGTGATAGACTGCACTCATAAGAAAACACAGGAGGATTTTTTATGAGTACATTAAAGACACCGTTTAAATATGATTTCGTCGGAAGCTTTTTAAGACCACAGGAATTGAAGGATGCAAAGGCAAAGTTTGCCAGCGGAGAAATTTCCAAGGCAGATTATGACAAGGTCGTGAATGATGAGATAACAAAGCTGGTTGCGAAGCAGAAAGAACTCGGATTCCATGCAATCACCGACGGCGAGTTCAGAAGGACATTCTGGCATCTTGATTTTATGTGGGGATTAGATGGCGTGGAGCACCAAAATACCGGCAACGGCGTTCAGTTTGATGCTGAACTTGCTGTATTAGATGACACATATCTTGTTGGACCGATTAGGGCAAAAGCGCATCCTTTTGTTGAGTATTTTAAGTTCCTTAAGCAGTTCGAGGATGAAAATACAGTGGCTAAGTACACAATACCGGCGCCGGCACAGACTTTTCAGCAGTTTATCGTTCCCAACAATATTGAAGGAACCAGAAAATTTTATCCGGATAATGAAGCCCTGATTCAGGACATCGCAGCAGCCTACCGTGATATAATCAGGCAGTTCTATGATGCAGGATGCCGCAATCTCCAGCTTGATGACTGCACATGGGGTGCGGTAGTCGGTGATGCGGCGAAGCACAGGTATAAATCACTCGGCATAGATATAGAGGATGTCAAAGCGGATCTTCTCAAAATAAATAATCTTGCTCTCGAGGGTAAACCGGATGACATGGTAATAACATCGCATATCTGCAGGGGCAATTACCATTCAACATTTTTCACCAGCGGTCCATATGATTCCGTTGCGGATTATGTTTTTGCCAGGGAGAACGTTGACGCCCTCCTTCTTGAATATGATGATGCACGTTCCGGCGGTTTTGCTCCTCTTGCGAAGGTGTCGGATGATAAGATTGTGGTACTCGGCCTGATTACGACGAAGTCTCCACAACTCGAGGATAAAGACGCGGTCATTAAGAGAATCCGTGAAGCAGCTAAGTACATCCCGCTTGACCGACTCTGCCTCAGCCCGCAGTGCGGCTTCGCCTCATGCGAAATCGGCAACAAACTGACCGAAGAAGAGCAGTGGGCGAAATTAAGACTTGTCAAGGAAATCGCCGAGGAAGTCTGGGGATAAAATCGCTCCTAATAATATCATATATACCAAAACTCCCATATGCCGGCCGGCATGCGGGAGTTTTTGGATTTCTGATAGAAGGATCAAACTCATAATTTATCCTGCTATTTATATTTGTAACTGACCATTTTTAACTGGTCCAATAAATCGTTTGCAAAATTAATAATTGTTTCATCATCCATTGAGTCTATATTATAACCGCCATATGCAGCAAGGGTTGGGAGCTTTAATATAAAGGCCATTGCGTCCTGAGGATTGTCAAAATCATTTGGAAGTGATGGCTCACAATCATTGTTAGAAAGATTACCGTTCATTAATTCAGAAGGCGATACATCTAAAATAGTGCACAATTTGTTGAAGATGCCTACAGGGATTTTCTCTATGGATGAATCCTCATATCTGTAAACAGTGGACACAGAAACTCCGAGCTCTTTGGCAATTGATTCAGCGGATAATCCACGCGCTTTACGAATCTGTTTAATTCGTTCTCCTAAATTCATGTTAAACTCCTTGTTTTTAATTATTTCATTACAACATTTTGTCGCAGAAATGCAAGAAAGGTTGTAAGATAATGATAGAATTAAATACTGATAAACAGGATAGGAGAGCATGCAAATGAAACAGATGGAGAAATTTACATATAACGGACTGTTATTAATAACTAATAGTATTTTCCTGGCGATTATTTATTGGGTATGCCACGGCCGTGTATATATATACAGCACCGGGAAAACAGGAGGGTATATCAGTGGAATGGCGCTGATCGCGTTTGAGGTCATGGTCATGATTACATTGTACATAATCCACGATTATCTGAGAATCGAGAGAACGGTTAAGAATCTGATAAAGCATTGTGGAATTTCAGCAAGCGCAATCGGATTTGTGTCGCTTATCGGAATGCCTTTTGGCAACAGAGCAATAACCATAATCAGGGCGGTAATGTTTGTAACAGCAGCTTTTATTGTATTTATTATTGCACGCCACCTTCATAAGCAAAAAAAAGAAGGACATATTATTCCTGCCAGAAAAGCTTTTTTAAAATATTATACTCTGGTAATGCCTGTGGTCGCAACGGTTGGCTTTATTTTTGCGGGAATCCAGATACATAACGTAGTCCGGGCGCAACGGGAATACGACCGGTATGTTCAGGCATCCGAAAATAAAAACCCAACAACTGACGGAGTATCTGATGCGGAAAACATTATAGAAATCGCTTCAAAACTCGTGCCGGATACATATGCCGAACTAAGCAGAAGCGAGAAACAGAGTACATATAAGCAGCTGGCTGACATCATTACCGGGATGTACGGCACAAAAGAAATCTATCAGGTTGTGTTCATCGAAATGGACGAAAAAATAGATGGCAGCTATTCGCATAACGAAAACATTATCAAATTATCAACCAACATAGCAAACGACCAGACGCAATGCATAATAACCTTGATGCATGAGCTGTATCACTCGATAGAGTGGTCCTACGCCGACCATTACAAAGACATAGAAGACAAACTTACGGACGACCAGCTTAAACTCTATATATTTACCAAAATCAGAACTTACAGAGATGAATTTGAAAACTATCCTAACATGGATGAACCGGGCGGGTACACTGAATACAGGAATCTCGAATGCGAGGAGGACGCAGATAAATTTGCACTGAAGTATGCAAATGCAGTGCTGCGCATGGTTGTAGCGATGACGGAAAACTGATGTATGGAAATCTGCTACCAAAAATTACAATTTTACGACCAAAAGTTACATTTTACATTTCTGAACGAGTAATTGTGGTATGTTTTTATAAGAAATATTATTGAAAAAACACAATTAAGGAGGTCGTGAAAAATATGAAATATTGTGAATATTGTGGAACTCAGCTTAATGATGATGCAGGATTCTGCTCCAAGTGCGGCAAACCACAGAAAATATTCGGCAGCAGTCCGGTAATGCCAATAAGAACAGAAAATAATGCTGCAAATATGAAAGTTATAGTAAATGTATTTGTAATATTAATTTCTGCTGCTGTGAGTGTTTTTGTGTTTTTGCAGGTAATAGCACCATGGTGCAGACCATTGAAGGCATCAATGTGGATTGAAAGCTTTACCAATTTGTACTGGCTGCTGGATGAATTCGGATGGGAACAGTATATGTTTGTAATTACATATACATTGTTGGCAGGAATGTCAATACTGACAATAGTAGGAGTATGGAGAAAGAGATATGGCGGCGCACTTGCATACGGACTGATTTCAGTTATACCAAGCTTCTCATGGACTATCAAATTAGCTCAGGTTGATGAGGTAACCGCCGGATACGCCGGATTTGGTATTAAGGCATTGCAGTTTACAAGAATTGCAATACCGGTTGCTCTTATTACATTGCTTATAATTGATGTGAATGTGAATAAGAAAAAAATACAGCAGGAAACGTTGTAAAATACGGAAGCTGTTGTAAAGCGGTAACTAAAGATGGTATGGGAATTGTGAAAACTCCGGATCAGAAAAATTCTGATTCGGAGTTTTGTGCTATAGATATGTTAGGTGCAATATAAGATAAATCAAAAGAACAAATGTTTGTAATAAATAACTTTTTTTGACATAAAATTACCAAAAGTTACATTTTCGGCTACCAAAAGTTACATTTTACGTTTTAGATGACAAAAATATGATATGTTTTCTTTGAATATAAAAGTCTATTCTAGACTATAAAAAGGAGGAAAAATGATGAACAAATCCAGATTCATTAAAAAAATATCTGTGCTGCTTTTGACAACCATAATGACAGTAGCAATGTTTATGGCTGCGGCATTTGCTGCCGAAGAAGTGGACGAAGATGTTAAAGACGCCAGAAATGGAGTGTTACAGCTACAGCTTGTCTATGAAGACAAAGATGGGAATAGCGCAATGGTTGGTGGAGGTACTGCATTTCTTGTAAACGAAGATACAGTGCTTACATGTTACCATGTTGTGCATCTTGAAGAAAATGAAGAAAATTATCAGTATGCCAAAGATTTGTATGGAAGTGATTTTGATCTTAAAAATGTTGTAATTAAGATTGTTGTTACAAAGGATGTAACGTATACCGCTAAGATTCTTAAGGATTCAGAACAGATGGATTTTGCGATTTGTCAGTTGGAGCAGCCAATTTATGGAACTACACCACTCAAACTGAATGATGACAAAAATTTATCAGAAACTCAGCAGATATATGCGTTAGGCTTCCCTGATGCTGTTTCATATTTTCAGACTCAGAATACATTTACTGCATCAGACGTTACCATATCAGATGGAAGGGTTACTAAGACGAATCAGTCAGATGGAGTTAATTATGTGCAGCATAGTGCGAGCCTTTCCAGTGGTTCTTCAGGAGGACCTTTGGTTAGCCAGGACGGATCGGTTGTTGCTATTAACAGAGGAGGCGTTAATCAGTATTATTATTCAGTTGCAATTTCTCAGATAAGAGAAGTGTTGGATAAATTAGGAGTTGAATATACTGATGCTGCTCAGGGAACAGAAAAACCTGAAGAAACAGAAACAGTACAGGAACAGGAAACAGAAAAACAGAGCGTAACGCAGGCTGAATCGGCAACAGAAAGACAGGTACCGACTATTGCCAATGAAAAAAAAGATAATGATAATGGAAAGATTATGATTGGTAATCTTCCACTTGTAGCATTCATTGCCATTATTGCAGGTGTGTTAGCAATAATAGCTGTAGTTATTGTTGTAATTTTAGTGATCACCAAGAAAAAGAAAGCTGATAAGCCTTCTCAGAATACAGCACCATATATGGCAACACCATCACCTGCTTCTTCGGCACCACAGCGTCCGATATCGCCATCTTCATCATATACCCGACCATCTGAAGGAGCCGGAGAAACAACAGTTCTTAATGAAGGAGCCGGAGAGACAACAGTACTTGGATCCTCTGCACCTGTAATTAAGAGATCTAAGACCGGAGAACAGATAAAAATTACAAGACCTGAATTTATAATAGGAAAAGAGAGAAACAGAGTTGATTATTGTATATCTGCAAACAATTCGGTTAGCCGTACACATGCAAAGATAGTTAATAGAGGCGGACAGCTTTATATTATGGATATGAATGCAACAAACGGAACATTTGTTAACGGATCAAGGATATCACCTAACCAGGAAATAAGGCTTTCAAGTGGCGATAGAATTAAGTTAGCAGATGAAGAATTTATAGTACAGTAGGATAATTGGAGAGCATATGAAATTTTTAACAGCGATACAAACGGATGTTGGAATTAGAAAAAAGACAAATCAGGACTCTGTTTTAGTAATGGAAGCAGATACAGAATTAGGTAATGTACTTTTTTCTGTGGTGTGTGATGGAATGGGCGGACTTGCCAAAGGAGAAGTTGCCAGCGCTACAGTTATTAGAGAATTTGCCAGGTGGTTTGAAAGTGATTTCCCGACAATTTTGTATAGCGGTATTACAGAAGACGTTTTAAAACGAAGCATGGAAGGAATTTTGTATGCAATGAATACTAAGATTGGTACTTATGGCAGGAGCATAGGTACCAATCTTGGAACTACTGTTGTGGCTTTGATAATCTATGATGGTAAATATTATTGCATAAATGTAGGAGATTCCAGATGCTATCATATTACCAGTGAAATGAAACAGATTACTAAGGATCAGACTTATGTGCAACGTGAAATAGATATGGGCAGGATGACTAAAGAACAAGCTAAAGTACATCCGCAGAGAAATGTTCTTCTGCAGTGTATAGGAGCCAGTGAGTATGTAATACCGGACTTTTATACTGGAGATGTAAAACCTAATGAAGCTTTTATGATGTGTTCTGATGGATATAGACATTTGATAACACAAGAAGAATTTTACGAGTATTTGAATCCGTCTATTCTCAATAATGAAGAACAGATGAATGAATATATCAGATATTATATAGAACTTAATAAATACAGGAAAGAAGAAGATAATATTTCAGCAGTGCTGATTCGCACGGTATAGGAGATAAAAATATGCTTGAGATAGGGTCAATTGTAGACGGAAAATACAAAATTCTTAATAAAATTGGACAGGGCGGAATGAGCGTTGTTTATTTGGCAATGAACGAAAGAGCAAATAAACAGTGGGCCATTAAAGAAGTGCGCAAAGATGGAAAAAGTGATTTCGAAGTGGTAAGGCAGGGGTTGATTGCCGAAACAGAGCTCTTAAAGAAACTAAATCATCCACATTTGCCAAGTATTATAGATGTTATTGATAGAGATGACACTTTTCTTATTGTGATGGATTATATAGAGGGAATAGCACTTGATAAGGTTTTAAAAAAAGGTCCTGTTCCACAAGAAGATGTGATTGAATGGTCTAAACAATTATGTGATGTGTTAGGCTATTTACATTCAAGACAGCCGGCTATTATTTATCGTGATATGAAGCCATCCAATGTAATGTTAAAGCCTGATGGAAATGTAATGTTAATCGATTTTGGAACGGCTAGAGAATATAAACTTACAAGTCAACAGGATACGGTTGTACTTGGAACAAGAGGATATGCTGCTCCGGAACAGTATGGTGGATTAGGGCAGACGGATCCTAGGACAGATATATATTGTTTAGGGGCAACAATGTATCATCTTGTCACAGGACACAATCCTGCACAGCCTCCATTTGAAATGTATCCTATACGTAGATGGAATCCAAGATTATCATCAGGCCTTGAAGAAATAATACTCAAATGCACTCAACAGAACCCGATGGATAGATATCAATCGTGTGCTGAATTGATGTATGCTTTGGAAAACTATGAATTATTAGATATAGAGACCAAAAAAGAATACAAGAAAAAGTGGAGAATCTTTTTAGGAACAGCAATATCAGGAATTGTATGTATGGGTGCGGCAATGGGCTTTAGAGGAGTCGAGAAGGGACAAATACAAAGCACATACGATTATTATTTGGAAAAAGGAAATGACGCAGCTAACGGAGGAGATACAAAGTCAGCAACTACAAATTATGCATCAGCGATAGAATTAGCACCGGAAAAGAAAGATGCATATACAAGATTAGTGGATGTATTGATTGTCGATGGACAGTTAGACGCCGATGAAAGCGCATTTCTTACGTCCACATTAAGTGGAAACAGTGGCAAAGAGGATAACATTGATAAATTAAAAGCCAGATCTAAAGCTGCTTATGATGAATTAACATACAGACTTGGAGAAGCATATTATTTCTTCTATTCAGATGCAGATGCAGGAAAAGTAATGGCCGGTAAATGGTATGCCATAGCAGCAGACTCTGATACACTTGATGAGAATCAGCAGATAATTGCAAAGTCAATATCCAATATAATAACATATGGAGATATATTTGGAGAAGGTAATGTCAAGGAAAACGGAGAATTAAAAGTATCGTATGAAACATATTGGGACAACATGACAGCATTAATAAATACAGATGCTGGGAGTGATGTTGTTTCAATTAGAGTATATGAGTATTTTTGTAACACGGTATTTCCAAACGCAAAAACATTAAATGAAAAGGGAATATCATATGGTGAAATCCTTAATAAATTTAATGATATTTTGGGTAAGGCTACTGGCATATTGAATAACGATAATGCGTTACCGACGAGCTCAAAAATAAAATTAGAAAGATTAATTTCTAATTTGCAAAATAATATAGCTGAGTTACAAAAACAGGCTGATAGATAGCGGAGGTAGAAAATAATGAATACAGCTCAATTACTTAATTTTCTTCATACAGCATTTATTGTCTGCCTTGTAATAGGTATTGTTTTTATTGTAATAGCAATTATGTTGTTTTTTGTACTAAATATTCGACAGGTGTTTAATTTTAAAACTGGACGTGCTTCTAAAAAAGGTATTAGGGAAATTGAAGAAAAGAATTTCCAGACGGGAAGACTTTCCAGAGAAACAATGATTCATAAAACGTATGAGAATACTGATTCACTTGATACGTCACAAGACCTGGGTAAAACAGAACAAATGCCTAATAATACATATGGTGGAGCAACCGTACAAACGGCAGCAACAGACGAAATGTATGACAATGGAACAACAGTTCTCAATGCTGGAGAGACAACAATCTTGAATGCCGGAGAAACAACGGTTCTTTCAGGAGAAACCGGAATGGTAGCAGGCCAATCTGCAACCAGAAAATATGTTATTACAAAAAAACAAATGTATATACATACTGATGAATGTATATAGCAAATGTGATATCGGCTTTATGCTGTTAAATATATATTATTAAAAAAGGAGACGTTGATTATGTTTAGAAACAGAGGAAAAGAAAAGATAAAGTCAATAATTGCAATGCTGATGACAGTAATTATGACAGTCGCAGTACTTGCCGATGCAGGTGTTGGATCTGCCAGAACAGTATTTGCGGATACAGCGGACGCGATTGTTAAGAGTATCAAAGCTGTAGTATCAGACGGAACAGGAACTACGGTTGAGAAAGAAGTTGTAAAGGATGGAAGTGATAATTTCTTATATATAAATAAGAATGATGCTGATATTAAAGTCACTATAAATCCAGATATAGCTCAGAACAAAGGTGCAACGCAAATTAGAATAGGTAGTGATATTAAACCTATAGAAAATGATAATGATACGTTGACATTCCCAATTACAAGTTTGTCAAATGGTACGAATACTATCAATGTAGAAGCGATTGATAATGCAGCAGTACCGAATGTGAAAAAAACATATACATTAAAAGTAATCGTTGATGATACAGATCCTATTATAAATAGTGCGAAAGTTTATAAAGATTACGATGGTAATTTAGTGGAGATTACAGATGATATATGGATGAATGCACAGCCGATAATAAAAATCGAAGCAGAGGATACTGATTCAGGCGTTGATATAAATTCAATTAAATGTGATTATTACAAGCCGAACACTGATGGCGAGGAACATGTTGAAGGTGTTACCACCACAGTAACAGAAGAATCCGGTTCATATAAGGTTATAACAGCAGGCCTTGAGAGCGGTGAATATACACTTAAGATAACGCTTAATGATAAAGCAGGAAATACAGCCGGCTCAACGACGTTGAACGTAAAATATGATAATGAAAATCCGGCAATTTCTGATGTGAAAATTGAAGGTTTAGTGGATGAAGGATATGTAAAACCTGATAATGGAAAAATTACTGTGACTGCAAAGGTCGCAGATAATTATAGTGGAGTAAAACAAGTAAAAATTAATAATATAGAGTCTGTGTATCAGAGTGATATCAATGCTTACAAGGCAGACATTGACGTACCGGCAGATGGAAAAGTAACAGTTGTAGCCAATGATAATGCTGGTAATAGTATAGATTCTCAAATTAGTAATATCAAAAAGGATGTTACGTCGCCTATAGTAGATGATGTAAAAGTAACAAATAATACAGCTGAGGTTAATGGCATTACATATGTTCAGACAGTTAACGGTAAGATTAAAGTAACAGCAAAGGTAACCGATGATGAAAGTGGGATAAAGAAAGTAAAAATAAATGATGTGGAGGCAAAGAATTCTGACAATACTTACTCTGCAGAAATAGCGGTACCGGATGACGGAAAGATAAAAGTTACGGCAATAGATAACGCAGGTAATGAGTATGTCCCAGGCGAAGCTCAGCTTAAAAATTTAAAAGCAGATATAACAGCACCGACAGTTGAAAATATTAATATAACAAATGATAATTCAAAGCTTGGTGAGATAACATATGTAAAAACTGTCAATGGTAAAATAAAAGTAACAGCTAATGTAACAGATACAGACAGTGGAGTAAAAGAAGTTAAAGTGAATGACTCAACACTTATGACGAATGTTGAAGGAAATCTGTATCAAGCAGAGGTGCCAATTCCTGAAAATGGCGAAATAAAAATTACGGCAGTGGACTGTGTGGGTAATAGAAATTATGTAGGTGAAGCTCAAATTAAAGGTGTTAAAGAAGACATAACAGCACCGACAGTAGAAAATATTAATATAACAAATGATAAATCAAAGCTTGGTGAGACAACATATGTAAAAACTGTCAATGGTAAAATAACAGTAAAAGCTAATGTAACAGATACAGACAGCGGAGTAAAAGAAGTTAAAGTGAATGACTCAACACTTATGACGAATGTTGAAGAAAATCTGTATCAGGCAGAGGTGCCAATTCCTGAAAATGGCGAAATAAAAATCACGGCAGTGGACTGTGTGGGTAATAGATATTATGTAGGTGAAGCTCAAATTAAAGGCGTTAAAGAAGATATAATTGCGCCTACGGTAAGCATTACTATAACTACGGTAGATAGCGGGTTTATTGGAACAAAAGAAGCATCGATGTACATTGTTAATGGACTCGGACAGTTAGCGTATAGAATAGAAGCATCAGATGATAAAAGCGGTGTTGGACATACCTATTATTATGTTGGAGAGAAAAAGGATAATATAGAGTGTAAAGATATTACCAAAGAAAACTCAAATGGAAACAGTATAGAATTCCCATCACCACAGAACGGAATAGTGTATTATATTTATGCTTATTCAGTAGATAAGGTTGGAAACACATCTGGGATAGTGGTATCAGATGGCACAATGATAGATACAAAAGCACCTGAAATAAAAATTTCTGAAACTAATTATTTTATTAATAGCGACAAAAGGATTGAGTTTTCGGTTATAGATACTGAAAATAATTTAAAGACAGTTGAGATTAATGGTAATATAGTTGCTGCATCTGAAGACAGTAAGTATTCATTTGATTCTACAGCTGAGAATGAAGGTAAAAAGTCTTATCATGTAACAGCAACTGATAAAGCAGGAAATATATCTGAGAAAGATATAACAGTAACAGTTGATATGACAGCTCCTGTTATATCAGATTTAGAGTATACGCCTGGAACAAAGTGGACTAAGGAGACTGGAGACATAACATTTAGTTATGATGATGTAAAAGCTGATGGTGTAGATGAGATATCAGGAATAGAAGATGGAACACCAAGTGCAACGTACACTATTGATGGAGAAAAAAAACACTTAAATGTACAAATTATTAATGGTGTATATGCTATTGAAGCAAGTGAGTTACCAGAAGGATCATATACTGTAACAGTAACAGGGCAGGACAGAGCAGGAAATGCAGCAGAGTCTAAAACAGTGGAAATCAGGAAAGATTTAACAGCACCTGTTATTTCTGATTTGGAGTACACTCCTGGTGCAGAATGGACAAATGAATCAGGAAATATTACTTTTACATACGAAGATCCGGCGAATACGAATGAGATATCAGGAATAGAAGATGGAACACCAAGTGTAACGTATACAATGGATGGTGTAGATAAGAAATTAGAGATGATATCTGACGGTAATAGGTATACTGTTGAAGCAGGTGAATTACCGGAAGGTTCGTATACTGTAACAATAACAGGATACGATAAAGCAGGAAATGAAGCAATAGCTCAGTCTATAGAAATCAAGAAAGATTTAACAGCACCTGTCATTTCTGATTTGTCGTATGCACCGGGAGAAGAGTGGACTAATAAAATCGGTGATATTACATTCACATATGCAGATGTGAATGGCGCAAATGAAATATCAGGAATAAAAGATGGAACGCCAAAAGCAACATACGATATTAATGGAGAGACTAAAGAGTTAGAGGTTTTACAAGATGGTGAATCGTATGTTATTAAAGCGGATAATTTGCCAGAGGGCTCATACTTAGTAACTGTAACTGGACAGGATTTTGCAGGAAACAATGCAGAAGCAAAGAGTATTAGAATTAAAAAGGATGTAACAAATCCTGCTATTTTAGAAGTTGAATATACGCCGGGAACCGAGTGGACAAATGAGTCCGGAGATATTACCTTTAAGTTTTCAGATAAGCCTGTTGGGACAACGGCAAACGAAATATCGGGAATCAATGAAAGCACTCTTAGAGCTTTCTATAAAGTTAATAATATAGAAAGCGAGATAGAAATTACCGGTTCAAATGGTACATATAGAATAGCATATGACAAATTGCCGGAAGGTTCATATACAGTATATATATCAGGTAATGATATGGTTGGAAACAAGGCAGAAACACAAAGTATGTCTATAAAAAAAGATATTACTAAACCTGTTATATCAAATATTTCATATGAACCAGGTACATCGTGGACAAATAAAACAGGAGATATTCAATTTGAAATTGCAGACCCGCAGACGGACAAAGTAAATCAGGTATCAGGTGTTAAAACAGAGTCTGTTGAGGTAACATATAAGGTTGGCAATATAGAGAGAATACTGAAAGTTGGAAGTGGAATTGCGGAAGCAAATGGAAAGTATGTGATTGATAAGGCAGATCTTTATGAAGGCTCATATACAGTTAAAATTAATTGTGTGGATATTGCCGGAAATAAAGCTGTAAGTAAGACAATCAATATCAAGAAAGATACTACCGTACCATCTGGCACAATAGCTTTGGATGGATACAATAAGGAAAATCCATGGAATACGTTGCTCAAAAACGCAAAATATGGAATTTTCCAGCGTAAAGTAAATTCAAAATTTGCTTCTTTCACGGTTACATACAAGGATGAGGAAGCTAAAGACAATCATAGTGGAACAGTATCCGGAGTTAAAAACGCAGAATATATAATTGCTAACAGCAAAAAAACTCAAAAAGAATTGTCTGAAATAAACAAATGGGAAATTGTTAGTAATAACATAATTGAAATTCCAGATGCAATGTATGCAATTGTATATGTAAAGATTACAGATAATGCCGGAAACATAAAATATATCAGTTCGGATGGAGTTGTGTTTGATGATACAAAGCCAATGGGAACGCTTGAAGTGAAGAATTATACAGCGGCGCAGAACGATATATTCAACGAGGATGTTGTAATTAAGTACTCCATAGATGATTCCGTTAAAAACGCAGTAGTAACGTCAGCAATTAAAGAATATAAAATTGTAGTAAGTGATGAAACTAATAGCAGTAAATCAACAATCCTTTCTGAAAAAATTGCAGATGCGAATTATAGTGCTGCCGAATCAGTGAACTTTATAGGTAATAATATAAGTCGATTTACCGGAGAGGTTACAATTAATTCCAAAGATTATAATAGCAATAAGATTACGGTTACATTATCAGCGACAGATAATGCCGGAAACGAAATGGAAGTTGTAAAGAAGGAAATTATGATTGATGTTTCAGCACCGGAAGTCAATATATCTTACGACAATAATAAAATTGGCGGATATGACACATATTTTGATGCCGGAAGGACTATGAACATAGTTGTTACCGAACGAAATTTCAATGAAAAAGATTTCAAACTTGCTATTACAAAAAATGGTGTAACACAAATAATAGATGGTTCCAGACTTGGTGGCTGGACATATGTGAAGGGTACAGAAGCTAATGGAGACGGTGATGTACATTCAGCACATTATTCTTTTAACGATGACGCGGATTACGAAATAGAAGCAGAGTTTACGGACAAAGCCGGTAATATTTGTAAGAAGGTAATTTATACTGGAGCAGCAGTGCAGAAATTTACAGTAGATAAAACAAAACCGGTTATTAATGTAGTATCACCAGAAGGATATACTAGTCAGTTAGTAGATATACCAATCACAATTAATGAGCATAACTTTGAACCGTCTGATGTAAATGTATTTGTCAGTAAAACGTTGGATGGAAAGAGTGAATATGTTGACAAACCAGTATCATTAATATGGTCGGATAATGGAGATATTCATAGCTCGGTATTAGCTGTTGGCGAGGATGGAGATTACACGTTTACCGTTAGCTTTAAGGATAAGGCAGGAAATAATGCCGACAATTACACTTCAGCTAAATTTAGTGTTGATAATGTTGACCCGGAACTTTGGTGTAATATAAGTGCTGAAAACAAAAACTTAGCTAATAAAGGTAATATTGAATTTCAGTATGTTTACACGGATGTTAATGCCGAAAGTAACCTAATAAGTTACAAGGTAAGTACATTGTCAGGTGAAGAAGTTGCATGGGAGCCGGAAATAACAGAGTATTCTGAAGATGGAAAACATGGTTATAAACTTGTATTCACAGATGCGGTAGATAGTACAAAGTTAGGCGATGGCATATATGTGATCAGCGTTACGGTCAAAGACAAGGCAAATCGAATGGCAACAGATACTAAGACAGTATCTGTAAATAGGCATGGATCAACATATGATTTTTATGATAACTCATACATTGCTCAAATAAATGGCGGATATGTAAAAAATGTAGAGCAGAATATTGAGGTAAGAGTTCAGAATTATGATGAAATTACGCAATATCAAGTGTCAATTTTTAATAGTTTAAATGAACAGATTATCTTGAAAGAAGGAACAGACTTTTCATGGGAACTCTCAGATGAAAGTACAGATGGATGCAAAATCTATACATGCATAATTAATAAAAGCATATTTGAAGAAAATGGTACATATACAGTACAGATTTCAGCTAAAGATAGCGCAGATGATAGTATGTATGGAGATAAAGCATCGATGATTACTAATAAAGATGCTGATAATGGAAAAGTCATTTCATTTACAGTAGATGACATAGCACCTGAAATAGCCATATCCGGGGTTAAGGATGGTGAAAATTATGATAATGCTACTGATATTAAGTTAGATTATTCAGACGCAAATAAGATAGATTCTATTACAGTTCAGAGAGTTAGTGATACAGGTGATATCATTGATAGCTATGAGGTATCAAATGAGGATATTGAAACAGCAGGTGAAAAGATAGGTAGAATCACATATACCGCACAGGAGTATAACGACTGGCAGACGGTTAAATTTGCAGTTACAGACATTGCAGGTAATACGGCAAATGCAGAGGTGAGAATCCTTGTTACGTCTAATGGATGGATTAAATTTGTAAATAATAAGCCATTGTTCATTGGAAGTATAGTTGGACTTGTTGTATTGCTTGGAGTAATCGCGTTTGTAATAATTTATAACAAAAAGAAGAAAACTACAAAGTAATTAAGTACATTTTTTATTGGCAGGCTGCAATATTGCAGTTTGCCAATAAATACAAATTATGAGGATATCAGAATGCTTCTAAATGGCACAATCATAGGTGGTATTTATCAAATAATAAATATGATAGGAAGTGGTGGAACCGGCGAGGTTTATCTGTCATACCATACAAGACTCGAAAAATATGTTGTGATTAAAAAGATTAAAGATAATTTTGTCGGAAAAGTTGATGCGCGAGCAGAAGTTGATATTCTAAAGGGCCTAAAGCATACTTATCTTCCACAAGTATATGATTTTATACAAATAGGAACACAAATATACACGGTAATGGAGTATATAGATGGAACAGATTTAAGTTGGTATATAAAGAATGGATACTTTGTAGATGAATCAACAATCATAAAATGGCTCAGACAACTCTGTGATGTTTTGGAATATTTACATTTTCACAACCCTCCGATTATTCATAGTGATATTAAGCCTGAGAATATAATGATCACAACAGAAGGTAATGTATGCCTTATAGATTTTAATATTTCTTTGGATGGAGATGATAGTTCACAAATTAAAGGAATAAGCCTGCCATATGCCGCTCCGGAGCAATATGAGAAAGCAATGCGATATGCAAGAGGCCTCGAATACCGGGACATCAATTTAGACGGAAGATGTGATATGTACAGTCTGGGGGCTACATTTTACAGTCTGGTAACCGGGCAAAAACCAGCAATGCCATACGAAAATTTTATATATCTTTCCTCGTGGGAATTACCTTATAGCAGTGAGCTGATTGAAATAATAGAAACGGCCATGATGCCGGCAGTGAATGATAGGTATCCTGATATAACCTGTATGAAAAATAGGTTAACCGCTATATACAAAAAAAGCAGTAAATATAGAAAATTAATGATGACAACAATAGTATCATCAGTTTCATATGTTGCTATTGTGTGTTTGGCAATTATTTTGATTGTTAAAGGCTATTTAGGTAATATAAAGGAACATTTTAATACTGACAGTATATCATTTTATAATATGTATGATAGCGGAGAATATTTGCAGGCTATTGATTTGGGAATATCAATTCTAAATAACGATAGTTATCGTAAGAATCTAAACATAGACAGTAACAGATCTCAATTATTGCATACAATTGGAGAAGCAGATTTTGAAATTGAAGATTATGACAATGCCGTATATTATTATGGCCTTGCAATATCAGAGAGTGATGTATCAAATGATCTCCCAATATACTATAGAGATTATATTGTTGCGTTACTTCGTAATGGGCAAACTGCGGATGCAGAAGCATGGATTAGCAATATAGATTTATATATACAGGATGATAGGTATATTAAGTATGTGAATGCGGAGTACCTTGTTAAAACAAAAAATTATGATGAGGCAATAAGTCAGATAGATGATCTGGTTAATAGTGATTTGAATCCACAGGACTGTTTACATATTTTGATTCTTGGTAGTGAAGCTGCAAATAATCTTAACAATTATGATAAGCAATTGGAGTATTTAAAACGTGCATCAGAAATCCAAAACAATATAGGTATTACAAGAAAGTTAGCCAATGCATATATCAGTATGGCGGGAAAGATAGAATCGAATGCAAAAAGCAGAGAATGTTATCAGAAAGCTCAGGAGATGTACGAAAAAATATGTGATAGCACATATTATTCCATGGCGGATAGCTTAAATTTGTCAATATGTTATAGAGCATTGCAAAAATACAACAATAGTATATCGGTGCTGAAGAAAATAGAAAATGATACAGATTATAGGGTGTCGATGAATATGGCTCTTACATATTATTGCAAGGGTGATAGTACTAACGCATATAGGTATGCGTTGAAATGTATAAAACTATACAATAATACAGCGCAAGAACAAAGAGAGTCAGAAGGAAGCGATAATATCCAAAACATTAAATATATTATTGAAAAATACGGATAAGGAGCACATGATGGTAGGAAAAAATCTGATTATTGCCGGAATTGTAATAATTATTGTAAGTACATTGATCTATATCGCATTAATTGTTCATATACAAAAACGCAAGAATAAATGAAGGAGATCAGCTATATGAAAAATGAAAAAACAAAAATAATCGTATTGGTCAGCATTATCATTGCACTGATTGGGGCAGTAACAATTATTTTAGTGGTAAATTTAAGTAATACATCGTATACCAAATATAAAAAATTAATGAATACAGGAAATAAATATGTTCAGAGTGAAGACTGGGATGAAGCTATAGCTGCATATAGGGATGCAATATCATCGGGCGAAGCAGACGAAGAAGCTTATTATATGCTTGCTCAGATTTATATATATAAGAATATGATGGATGAAGCTAAATCAATTCTTGAAGAAGGGATAGAAAAGACAGGTTCGCAGAAACTTCAGGATTACTATAATCAGTATTTTGGTACAGATACAAAAAATGACGGAGAGAAAGATGATGATGATGAAAAGGTGCTTATGTTAAATACCGGATTGCTGAGACAAATTTCTGCGTATACATATGCTGATTATAATCGCAAATATGGAACAGCCAGAGCAGATATGGCAAATGGAATATGTACAGTAATACATAGAAATCTTTCGGATGTAAAATTTTTGTATTATAACACAGCAGATAAAACATCAATAATAGATGAAAATACTAATAAACCTAATGAAAATAAAATTCCGTGTGAGATACAATTTGCTAATTTGAATGTACTTTTATCAGGGGATGATATCACATATGAAAATACTTCCAAACTTAATGTCCGCGGATTGAAAAAAGAATTTAATGCTGAGACGAACAGCGACGTAATAGTTTTTGAGTCTGAAAAATGTATTGTACAGATTGCATGCGATTCAGATGGAAATGTTGCAAATAATGCATGGAATAAGATTGAACCTAAATATGGTAATAATAATGAGGAAGATATCGAAACAAAAGCAGTAGAAGGGGCAATAGTAAGTGCAACCACTGGTGCAGGGATTCCAAGTGTACAAGTGGTAATTAGAAACATAGGTGAACATTCTGGAGAAGCAGTTATAGAAACGCAAACTGATAGAAAAGGTGATTATGAAGCAGAACTTGAACCTGGCAATTACACCGCAGAAGTAAGTTGTGAAGGATATGTAACGGAATATATTGATTTCGAAGTTGACAAATGGGGAGAGAGTAATATGCCTCAATTTGTTATGTCAGAAGAGATGAAAGCCGGAGAAATAAGAATCGTGCTGGAGTGGGGTGAGTATCCATATGATTTGGATTCCCATCTTACAGGTACAGATTCAAATGGTAATGATATTCATGTACATTGGAGGGATAAAATACATGATGCAGCTGAATTGGATGTTGATGATACATCATCATTTGGACCTGAAACAATAACTATTCATGATATAAACGGTGAATATCAATATTATGTGTATGATTATGGTGAAACTGGAAACATTAGTATTTCAGATGCTACGGTTAAAGTATATCTGCCAGGGAAAAGCTCACCTAAAGTATTTAAGGTACCGTCAGGACTTGAAAACACTTGGAATGTCTTTTCTATAAAGGATGGTAAATTAGTAGAGTAGCACTGACAGAAAGGTGTATTGATTATGAGTGTTTTGGAAGACAAAAAAATTATTAAAGAAATCGAATGCGGAAGTAACTTTGGCTATGTTATAAATGACAATGAATACTTTGCCGGTACAGATTATAAAGTGTTGTTGAATCAAAACAAAGAAAATTTTATTAATTGTATTAAGTTACTATATAATGGCAAAATTATGTTGTATTACACAACGTATGATTATGTACCGTTGTCAGAAATATTGGATGGAATTTCTTCAGAAAAACTGCTCGACATAATCATTAACATGTTTGGTGAGCTGATAGATATTCAGAATAATGGTTTTTTACAGTGCCAGAATATTGATATTTCGTGGAACAAGATATTCGTGGATCTAAAGACGTTAAAAATCAGATTTGTATATTTGCCAGTATCATATAAATCATTTATAAGTGACGAGGCTTTTCAAAGTACACTTCGTTCAAATATAGTTAAGCTTATTGATAATGTTTTATATGATAAAAATGATATAATCAGGGATTTTACAATTGATTTATCGAATGGAATGATAAACATGGAAACATTGTATAACAAATATAAGGAGGTAAATCTTCCGACTGCAGGTAACACAGGTAACAGTATACTTGTAAGCATGCTAAATTCCGGACAACCGGACACATTTAAATTGGTAACAATGAATGCACCATTATATAAAGAATATATTCTAAATGGTTCCTGCACAATTATTGGAAAAAATCCTGAGATTGTTGATGTTCCAATAACATTTAACGATATGATCAGTCGTAAACATTGTTCGATTTATATAGAAAATGGACAGTGCAGTATAGAGGACGAAGATAGTTCAAATGGTACATATATAAATGGTAATAGGATTGCACCACATATACGTGTTCCGCTTAATATTGGAGATATAGTAAGAATGGCAAATAGTGACTTTCAATTGGTAGAAGGAAGATTATAAAATGGATAAACCTAAAGTTGTAATTGCAGATACAAATTTTGAATATATAAAGCCATTGCTGTTGAAATTCGTAACGGAGTTTATGAATAAAATACATATTGAGATTATAACAGACAAGGAATATTTTACACAGCTTTTTAAGAAGCCACAAAAGGTAGATATCCTTATTGTTTCCGAGGATATGTATAATAATGAACTGCAGCGTCATGATATATCCGCTCTCTTTTTGATGATGGAACATTATGACAACGGAGAAACAGACAATCTTGATGTCAATAAAATATATAAATATACCAGTGTTAATGAAATATTCAATGAAATAACCGGTAAAAGTTCGGTTGTTATAAATACTGAAATTAATGCTAATAAGGAAACACAGGTAATTGTTGTGTCGTCAGCATCAGGTGGAGCAGGGAAGACTACACTGGCAATGGGAATATCATCATGCATGATGCGTTGTTTTAAGAAAGTGCTATATATTAATGCTAGCAGGCTTCAGACATTCCAATATTCATTTAGCGATCATACAGTACTTTCATCGCCAGAGGTATACGCTAAATTAACACAGCCTGATGAGCATATATACCAAGACATAAAACATGTAATTAGAAAAGAACAATTCAGTTATCTTCCGGCGTTTAAGGCTGCATTAATGTCTTTGGGAATTGAGTACTCAATATACAAGGATATAATATTATCAGCCAAAAAAAGTACAGATTTCGATTATATTATAGTAGACACAGATGTGGCATTTGATGAAGATAAGGCTCATTTATTTGATATTGCTGATAGGGTGCTTATTGTAGTGAAACAAAATTTATCATCAGTTATAGCTACTAATATATTGGTGTCTAATATTAATGGGATAAGTGCTGAAAAATACATTTTTGTATGCAATGACTTTGAAAGAGAAAAGTTTAATGCACTGACTTGTTCTGATGCTCCACATAAAATTACAATAAGCGATTATGTCGGACATATTGAAAATTATGACAATAGAACAATTCAGGATATAAGTGGTGAGAGTGATATTCAAAGAATTGCATATCTTCTCATTTAAGGAGATTAAGGTCAATGAATGATAAGGCAATTATTGAATTTAAAGTAATAAGTAAGAAATTATCAGTAGACTTAGAAATTCCATTAGATATATCTGCAAATGACTTGGTTCTGGCGCTTAATTCAGCGTATGATCTGGGAATAGATACTTCTGATATAAAAAATTGTTATTTTAGGGCTGAAAACCCAATTGCATTATTGCGAGGAAGTCGGACACTAAAAGAATTTGGGATAAGGAATGCCAGCGTTATTTATTTTACTGAATAACTGGGAGAAGACATTATGGATAAAAGGTATAAAATTATAATCTCAAATAAAAGTTTATATAAGGAAATTGAACTTGCACCGGATGTATGCCAGCTAAAAGTCGGTACAGGTATAGATTGTGATGCCAGGTTGAGGAAAGATTTGTTCTTCGATCAAATTGAGATGTTGTTTGTAAAAAACAATAATGATTGGACAGTAATGTGTTCAGATAATATATACCTTAGTTTAGGTGACGCAAGAAAACTAATCACCAAGCATTTGGAAAATGGTGATATGGCGGAAATAAAATATCAGGAATCTGACAATACCGCTTTTAGTATGAATTTTGTCATTGATTTTAACATGGAAAAGAGAAATTATGAAAGAGTAATTGAAATAAATAGGATTCCATGTCTTAAAATAGGTTCAACGTCAGAATGTGATATCGTTATAAGCGGAGAGTATGTTCCGAATGATGAAATAATTCTTAACGAAACACAAGAAAATCTATATGTGTTAGATGTGGTTAAAACAACATATGGCATATATATTAATGGTAATAAAGCAAAACGTGGAGATACATTAAAATGCGGAGATTTTCTTTCGATATCAGACTATTATTTCTATATAGGTGATAATAAATGTATATATACAGAAATAAGACCTGATATGTATATAAATGGAATCAGATATACAGATAAGATTAACCATAATGAATATCCGAGATTCAGTAGAAATACAAGAATAATTCCTGTTGTGTGCGATGATAAAATAGAGATACTTGATCCGCCGGCAAAACCACAGAAACCTAAGAACAACATATTTATGAGAATTTTACCATCATTGGGAATGTTATTAGCAGCAGGCATTATGGCTGCATATGGTGGCGCAATGATTATTATGTCTGCGATATCAGGTGCTATGGCAATATTTACGACGATAATGGGAATCGTTGAAAGTAATAAGGAGTATAAAAAACTTCTTGAAGAAAGGTTAAATAAATATAACGCATACATTTATAGAAAACGCATAGAAATACAGCAAATCAGGGAGGATGAACACAGAGAATTAGAAGATTTATACATATCACAGGACGAAGAAATAAGAAGGCTGGATGACTTTTCGCCGGAATTATTCGAAAGGCGAAAAAAGGATAATGATTTTTTGTGTGTAAGATTGGGAACCGGCAGTCTTATCTCTAAGAGAGAAATAAACTATAAAAAACAAGAAAAGCTGGAGATAGAAGATGAATTGCAAAATATCCCTGAGCAGATTTGCGAAGAATACAGGTATTTATATAATGCACCGATTATTTGTGATTTAAGAGAAAACAATGCAATAGGGATAGTGGGAATAGAGCAATTTCGTTTTGAATTTTTGAAGAATATAGTAATTGATATTATTGCAAGGCAGTATTATACGGATGTAAAATTGTTTTTTATTGCAAATGTCGAACATGCAAAAAGAATTGAATGGCTTAGATTTCTACCAAATGTATACAATGATACAATAAATGCAAGGAATATAGTGTGTGGCGATGACAGTAAAAATATAATATTTGAGTATTTGTACAAAGAACTTACATTAAGAGAACAAAACAAGTCATATAATGAAAATCTTGTGGTATTTTTTTATGACGAATATGGGCTTATGAGTCATCCGGTGTCTCGATTTGTAGATAAAGCAAAGGATCTGGGCGTTACTTTTATATTTTTTGGTGAGAAGATGTCAGATATACCACAAGGATGTGGAAACATAATTCAGATTCAGGACAATTATAATGCGGTTTTAATGAATTGTGAAAATAAAAAGGACGTAATCCCGTTTGAGTATCAGGTAATTTCACTGGAAAAGGCAAAAAACATAGTCAGATTTGTTGCGCCTGTTTATACAGAGGAAATATCACTTGAAAGTTCGCTGACTAAAAATATAACACTATTTGAATTGTTAAATATCCTAAATGTAGAAGATATTGATTTGGGAAAAAATTGGAAAGATTCACAAGTATATAAAACAATGAAAGCACCGATTGGTGTATCCAAATCCGGGATTGTTTATTTGGATTTACATGACAAAGCACATGGACCACATGGACTGGTGGCTGGAACAACAGGATCCGGTAAATCCGAAATCCTGCAGACATACATTCTTTCTATGGCAACATTGTTTCATCCTTATGAAGTGGGATTTGTTATTATCGACTTCAAAGGTGGTGGTATGGTTAACCAATTTAAGAATCTTCCTCACTTAATGGGAGCAATAACCAACATAGACGGAAAGGAAATTGATCGTTCCTTGAAGTCAATAAAAGCTGAATTGCAAAAGAGACAAAGATTGTTTGCTGAGGCAGAAGTTAATCATATTGATAAATATATCAGAAAATTCAAGGCTGGAGAGGTAAAAATTCCGTTACCTCATCTGATTGTAATTGTTGATGAATTTGCAGAGTTAAAGGCTGAACAACCCGAATTTATGAAAGAACTTATTTCGGCGGCTCGTATTGGTCGTAGTTTGGGTGTTCACCTTGTCCTTGCAACACAAAAGCCTTCTGGACAGGTAAATGAACAAATTTGGAGTAACTCTCGATTTAAACTTTGCCTAAAAGTTCAAAGCCAAGAAGATAGTAATGAGGTTTTAAAGTCTCCTCTTGCTGCTGAAATCAAGGAACCGGGACGAGCCTATTTACAGGTAGGTAATAATGAGATTTTTGAACTTTTCCAGTCTGCATACAGTGGTGCATCTGAAAAGACCAATAACTCAAATGTGAAAGAATTTACGATTTATAGTTTGACTGAATCTGGAAAACGCATCCCTGTATATTCGCAAAAGAAGAAAAAGAGTGGCGAAGGAAGTGCCACACAGTTAGATGCGATTGTTAAGTATGTCGCAGACTATTGTAGTAGTATTAATCTTCCTAAGTTGCCAGATATCTGTTTGCCTTCTCTCGGTGATTGTATTGATTTCATTACCCACGACAGAAAGACGACAGATCTTGGCAGTTATGAGGTTGAAATTGGCGTATATGATGATCCTGAAAACCAATATCAGGGCGTACATACTGTCAATCTCGTAAGCAACAACCTTATGATTATCGGTTCGTCTCAGTCTGGTAAAACAAACATACTGCAAAATATCATTCGTAGCTTATCAACAAAATATACACCTGATGAGGCAAATATTTACATTATTGATTTTGCTTCTATGGTACTTAAGAATTTTGAAAAGTTGAACCATGTTGGCGGCGTAGTGTGTCCTTCTGAGGATGAGAAACTTAAAAATTTATTCAAGCTTCTTAATACAGAGATTGAGTCCAGAAAAGAAAAACTTATGTCTGTGGGAGTTAGCTCATTTGCAGCCTACAAGGAGACCGGAGAAAAGGATCTGCCTCTTATTGTACTGTTGATTGATAATTTAACAGCATTAAAGGAACTCTATTTCCAAGACGATGATGAGCTTCTAAATCTCTGCAGAGAAGGTTTGACTGTTGGTATTAGTATTGTTATTGCCAACTCGCAAACGGCAGGTATTGGGTATAAGTATTTATCTAATTTCTCTGCAAGAATGGCTTTGTACTGCAACGATTCAAACGAGTATAGTTCCCTGTTTGATCATTGCAGTGAACGTATTGATAGTATCCCTGGCAGATCTATTGTTGAGATAGATAAAGGTCATTATGAATGTCAGTCCTACCTTGCATTCAAGGGCGAAAAGGAAATTGACAGAGTGCAGGATATTAAGAAGTATATCTCTGAGACAAACGCTGCTAATAAACACATGATGGCAAAGAGAATTCCTTTAATCCCGGCATCACTTACAAAGGGATTTATGGTGGAGCAGTTCAGCAATTATATGGAAGACAAATTCTCAATTGTTGCTGGATTGGATTATGCGACGGTTACTCCTTATGTACTCGATTTCGCTGCAGCAGGTCTTCTGGCGATTACTGGTCGCGAAGGTGCTGGCAGACATAATTGGATGAAGTATTCTGTTGATATGCTTTCTACTATGTATCCTGGTATGTCTAAGGTATATGTGGTCGATAGCATTGGTAAAAAGCTTACTTCACTCAAAGAGAGCGACAATATTATTGCGTATAGCATGATTGCAGATGATGCCGTTAAATACATCAAAGAAATTGAAATGCAGTTGAAGGATCGATATGATGCCCTTGTTGCTGGAAATGAAGATGTACTTAACAATGCAGAACTTCTCATGCTGGTTGTTGACAATCAGGATGCCCTGCTTGCTATGTGTAATAATTCTGATGCGCTTGCGGCATACAAAAACATCATCGGAAGATATAAAAACATGAAAGTATGCATTACTGTATTTGTTGAGAACGCAAATATACCTTATAGCGCGCCGGAAATCATGAAAAATATTCGTGATCAACGCAATTTCATGTATTTCGATGATATGAGCAATATGAAGCTTTTTGATGTGCCGTTGGCCATGTCTCGCAATTTTAAGAAACCTATTGAACTTGGTGATGTTTACTACATTAAAGATAATGAGTGTGTCAAATTGAAAACTTCGATTTGCTCACATAGAGGAGGTCTGTCATGAGTGTAAGTATAGTACCTGCGTTGCAGTCAAAAAGACAAAATTACGTTAATAAAAAGAATAACGCTCGAAATCAGATCACAAGATGTGAGAGAGCTTATGAATCACTTAGCAATTTCAAGACAACGGTTTCTCAAGCACAAGAGGATTTCCATGCAATTAACTCTAATAAGTCCAGTATTTTGTCTGAGGTCGCAAATGTTAAGCAAAACAGTGTTACTGCACAAAAGTATCATTCTGGTATGAAAAACATATTCTCAGGAATTGGCTCTAAAATCATAGGAGTTGTATATACTGTGCTACTTGGTTCAATTTCCGCAAAATTAAGAAGTTATGCAAATGCCGTAAATGATTACGAAGATGAAATTGCATTATACGATAGAAAAATTGCGGAAATAGACAGACAAATTGAAGCGGCAAGGAAAGCTGAAGAACTTGCAAAGTTAGCGTTAGGAGGTGGACAGTAATATGGCAAAGGATATTGTATGTGCAGAGGCAGAACTTTCTATAGCTGCAAATAATCTTGTAGAATATGCGGACTTCTTATCAAGAACAATGGAGTCATATGTAACTGTCCTTTCTGAAATACAGGAAAAAGGCATTCAAGATGATTTGGTTTGTTCCAAGTTATCTTCAATTGCACAATCCTTGAAACCTTATAAGACATCAATTAAAGACGAGTGTGAAGACGTAGCTACGGATGTAAAGGACTACATTACGGGAATATCAAGAGCAGATAACTTTAAGTTCCCTACCGACATAACATCGACGATAGCTTCTCTTGTGGCTCAGTTCCTGTAAGTGGAGGTGATTAAATGGCTGATTCAGTACAGATAAAGGTTGATACCGCAGAGTTGGAAAAAAGCGAAAGAAAATTGTCAACGTTATCGAAAAGCATATCCAATCGACGTGTAAAAGTTCAATTTACAAACGCAAAAGGAGCCGTAGCGGATAATCTTACCACTGCAGCAACTCAATTAAATGAAATTGGTGCCGCTTTGGCCAGTCTAATACAAAAAACTGAAACTGCTATTACCAACACCAGGGTCTCGTTTACCAACACTGATAATGCTCTTGCACAGTGTTGGGGTTCATCGGAGGAGTAATATGAAAAGAAATGTTGGTTTTGGAATAATAGTTAGTTTAATAATTTTGATAATAGGAGTGTGTGGATGTACGATGAATAATTTAGATTTACCGAGCAACACAGAATCGGAAGTTTCTCTGAATCAGAGACAAAAAGATATTTTAACAGAACAGGGCTTATCAACTGAGTATACGGAGCTTTCAGCTTCACAGCAAAAAGCAATTGTTGCTATTGAAGAAATGCTGGTTTATGTGGAGACAAAATATAGTACTTCATTTTCTTATGCAGGTTATAGTGCCCAAGGTCCATTGGAGAAAGAGCATATGCGTGCGTTTCCGACATCCGGTGATAAGGAAACAGATAGTTTTACTATCACAAAAACAGAAACCGGGTGCGAAGACGACTATATTAATGTTGCTGCAAATGCAATATATGTAGCATACGTGTGCGATGGCATTAAGACGATTCTGCCAGATACAGAAATTAAAGTCTTTGCTGAAATCACAAAAACATCCTTGGATGAAGTACCTACGGTTGATACTGATCTCCAAGGCAAAGTTGAGAGTAGCTTATGGATATTCATTGATGGCGCTACTTTCAGCGGACAGAACTTAACGGAGTTTAAGGCTAGTTTTAATGATTATCTAACCGAGCATCAGTTATATGGTATGGCCCAAATTATTCTTCTTAAAGATGGTAAAATTGCGTATCTTACAAAATACAACTACACAGATTACCTATCGGAAGAGCATTATGCTGTACGAGAAACACTGTATGTAAATAAATAGTATTTTGATTTTAATAGGAGGTGATTGAATGGTTCTAACAGATAATGAATTAGGCATGATTGAACAGTTATGTTACCTCAATAAAGATGTCGCAGAGACCGCAGGCGTAAGCGGATTTAGCGGAGTTAAAGATGGACAAAAGAATATGTCTATTGAAGAAATTCTTGTATGCTTCGATGAGGAAGCGTTAAGGAAACTCGAAAACTGTGATTCCGAAATTGATGGAGCATGTGCCAGTGGAAAAGAATGGGCCGGGATTATTCGCTATTTAAAATCAAGTCGAATGAAGGAGCTTGTTCTTGCCGATACAATGACAAATTCTAATGGAACAACATTGGCGCTTTGTTTTACAGAGGAAGGCAACACATCCGAAGCCGTTGTTGCATTTAAGGGAACTTCTGGCGGTGATGAGTGGGTAGACAATGTTGAGGGACTAAATGTGACTGATACAGAGTGTCAGAAAGAGACCCTTGATTTCATTGAAAGTTTGTCATATGACAGCGTTACCGTAACAGGTCATTCTAAGGGTGGCAATAAGGCAATGTATGTTGCTATAACATCTGACAAAGTTGATCGTTGTGTGGCGTATGATGGACAAGGGTTCTCACAAGAATTTATTGACAAGTATTGGGCGGAAATTCAGGAAAGAGGAAAGAACATTACAAATTATTCTCTATCCACCGATTATGTTCATGCTTTAATGTTCCCTGTTCCGAATTCAAATCAAGTGTATTGTGAGGGATATGGTGTTGACAATATTAAACAGCATCATAGTCCAAACTCGTTTTTTGTTACTGATGCCAACGGAAATATCGTTCTTGATGAGGAGGGGAATCCAATCGTGGTTGAAATATCAGAAGATGAGTCAATTCAGATGCTACATGACTTCACAACTTTTGTAATTAACAATGCAGATGAAAAGGATAAAGTTGAGATTGTTGATTTTGTTTCGCAATTGTTAGCAATGGTTTTCGCGGGAGGCGAAGGTAACACAGATGAACTCATTGACTACATATTGAGCCATCCTGACACATTGGCACTTATATTGGCTTATTTAGTTAAGTATATGGACGAGTATGATATAGATGCAGAAGATATCGACAAATTGCTCGAAGCTTTGGGATTGGATTCGCTCAACGAAATGATCACACTAACAGATTTTGATGCTTTTGGTTATCATTTTGATGTGAATTTAAATCTCGCGAACATAATTAACTATATAAAGCAACAGCTAACGGATGGCAATGACGATGGAATTCTAAAGTATCTTATTTTACCTGTATTAAAGGCTCTTTTTGCTAGTGATTACGAAATTGATATTACAGACTTCTGGGAAAAAATTAATAGTAAGGTGAAGGATATAGATACATCTGGAGGATGTGGCAACGCAAAAGCAAAATCCGGTATAATTAGAGATTTTTCTTCGAGTGTATACGAAGCGCTTATGAATGCTATAAATCGTATTGAAAATTTGGGCGGAGGTTCCGTGTCGTCATGGAGTAACTATTCCGGCGAGGAATGGTACTCATCATTACTTGTTGGCATAGCAATCAAAGGTATTAACGGATACTTTTCAAAGATTTCCGAAACGAATCAAACATGTAAGACAAGAATTGAGACGGTATTTAATAATGTAAAAACAATTGACTATACGATCTCTGCACGTCTTGCTTTGCGTTGCCAAGAACTGCAAGGTGCAAATACATATATTACATCAATGGCTAATAATATTATAAGTTAAAAACGGAGGAAATATTTATGGCAAACCAGATTAGAATTACCCCTGATCAGATGCGAGAGAGAGCAAATCAGTATCGCGCCGAGGCTGACACTGTAAATGGTGTCATCAACAAGATGGACTCTCTGCTTCAGCAGCTTCAGAGCGAGTGGGAAGGCGCAGCAAGCGAATCCTACGCAGCACGTTATCAGGAACTGAAGCCCGGCTTTATGAAGGCTGAGGAACTGATTCGTGAAATTGCAGCCGCACTTGATTCTACTGCTAAGATCGTTGAAGAAACTGATACCAACATTGCTAATCAGTTTAGGGGCTAAGCACTTTATGCAAGCGACCCCTTGATTGGGTTGAGGGGTCGCTTGTATTAAAGTATACAAGGAGAAGCAGAGATGGAAAAATTGAAATTACAAATAGAATTAAATAATCGCCCCTATAGTAAAGATGTGATTTATGCCGCAGTCAGTCTTCGGGGTGGATATATTACTCGTAATTATCTTGTGGATGATTCGACTCATTTTGTAGCTAACTGCGCATTTTATAATATTTTATTCAACTATTATCGAATGGCAAATGAAGCTATCGGGTTTCATTTTGATGTTCAAAGAGCCGTATCTACGATATCGTTTTGCAAGAAGGGAGCAGAGTTCATTCCTGCTCTGAAATGTGTTTTACACACGTTATTTAACCATGAATATGATTCGGAGCAATTTGAGGGAGCAAAGCAAACTACCAAAGATACTTTTGCTCTGCGATATAAGGACGGTGCTTTCCGTTCAAAATATAAGGGATATGAATTCTCCGATTTGAATAAAAGATTTACTTTGAAACAACTCATTGATGATATTGACAATTTCACATACGAGGAGTTCCAAAAAATAGCGAAAACAATCATTGTACCTGGCAATGTGTGTGTATACATATCTGGTGAAACAAATGTGCTGGATTTTTCGGAAATACCGCTTGAAGACTATGAAGATCAGTTTTCGCAAACCGTTCGTATTGCCGGATATGGTTTTGATCCCTATCTTCGTCAGGATGCACACATTACGAACAAAGCCAGAGAAGATCACAATTTAATCATTGAGGCGATAGAGTTTCTTAATGATGATTGCACAAACTTTACGAAAATGATTATTACGGAGTTGCTGGCTGAACAAGTACCTGCACATGAGATTGATATATGGGTTGACTCGTTAGATGCAAGTATTATGTTCTCATCGGAACAACTTCGTGGTTATAAAGCATTTTTGAGTATCGATAACGAAAAAACCTACGATAATGTACACAGAAGTTTATTAACAAAATATGCTTCACTGCTTGAGAATAGTCCAGAGCATTTTGCTATTAAAGCTGCACACATGATGAGTGTAGGTGTATATATTGATCAGTATCTCGAATTTTTGGATAAATGTTCCTATGAACTGTTTGGTGAATTGTGCGTAAAAGCCGATTATAAAATTACTGAAGCGCAGATAGTGCTTAGAAAGGAGTCAAGATAAATGGCAGAATTATTTTTAGATCCTAAAGGTTTTCAGGGACAGATTGACTCTTTTAAATCCGGAGCTGACAGTATCAAAAGTCTTAAATATACCTTGGACAAACAAGGAGTGCGTTTGCAAAGTGTGGATAAGTACATGGAGTGTGTGGAAGAGTTCAATAAAACCATAGAACTATTTGGCAAACTGTTAGACCAGGATACTGAAAGCATGAAACTTATTAAAGCCAAGTGGATGAACCTTGACAGTGATGCTGCAACTAAGACTCTTGGTGAAATTCTCTTCGGAAAGTGAGGTGTGTAACGTGGCAGATAAAGGAAATCTTTATTTGAAGAATAGTACCGTTATTGGTTTATATGACAGCACAAAAGCTTATGAGACTACTGTGCAAGAGGCACTGTATTCCCAATACAAAACAGCTTTTAAGATCTCTAAATCGAATCATTTCCGTGGCGATGCCGCCGATTCGTTCAAGAATTACATAACAAACGGTACAATCAACATTATTTCTGGTATGATGGACATTTCATCTGATATGACTATGCTTATTCAGCTCTTCGCAGAAGCATTTTACCAATATGAGTATAACCATGATGGTAGAGTTGAAGAAGGTGCCCTTGATTACATAAATCAAACCTTAAACTCAAAGGAAAACATTTTTGAAGGCGTCAAAGGAGAATTGAATGCCGTCTCGCAACTCGCAGCTAAATACATTTCTACAAAGGAACTGTCCCTTGGAAGTGTTAACACCGGCTACACAGAAACCCGGAACGCTGTGAAAAAGATTCGCGAAGATTTGTATGCTGTTGAGGATGAGGCATTGAAAACCGCAAATGAGTTCCTTGAGCGAATTGGAGAACTTCGTACACTTATTGAAAGGATGATGGCGTTTTGCTATAAGGATGATGGCAAAATAAACGCGGACAACCTAAATAAAATCCAGACACAAGACTGGTTTCAACAATCTGGTAACATTACGCTTTACTTAATGCTTGAAGAGGATCCGTTTGAATACACCGCTGGAGAGGTAACTTTATCTGAAGATCAGTGGGTGGCAGGATTATGCTCTGATATCTACGCGTATGCGGGATATTCCTTTTTGACGGCCTCTGGTGAAGCAGGTGTTGAGGATGGCACGGCTTTTGCCAAAGGTAAGGCTGCTGTTCTAAATGCAAATGGCTATGCTCAGTTTACTGATTATCTTAGAGCTCAAGCAAATGTAAATGTTCTGTATGCTGAAGGTGAAGCCAAAGCCGGATGGTCTGAAGATTACATAGGCTTTAAGGTTGAAGCAGAGGTTGGCGTTATACAGGCAGATGGATCTGTTATTATAGGTTCTGATGATATTAATGCTTTTGTTAAAGGTGAAGTTAAAGTTCTCTGCGCAGATGGTAAAGCAGCATTTGAATTTGAAGATGACGGAGAATTTGCCATTGGAGTTGATGCTTCTGCAACACTTGCATCTGCAAGTGTTAAAGGAGGAACCACTATTTTGGGGTATAAGAACAAAGATACTGCAACAGGTGAAACGGAAACATTGCTTGGATTTAAGGTAGGAGCTAAAGCTACTGCAGGTGGAAGCTTTGCTGTATGGGCAGAGAGTGAAACCGCATTTGAAACGGAATATGTGAATATTAATGCGACCACTGTAAAAATCGATGCAGCAGCACTTTTGGGACTTGATCTTTCTATTACGGTACCTACCTTTTTTAAGTGACCGTGGTAATCGATTGGAAAGGAAGGTAAGACACAATGGTAGATTTAGATTCAGTAAAGGCTTCGTTAAGAAGTTTTAGAAATCAATTAGCAGCAAAAAAAGCTGAGAAACAGGGATATCTTAATACGGCAGCAGATATTGGTGCGATTTATGACAGAATGGCAGATGATAAAGAATTAGTCAAGAGTTATCGAAGCAGTGTTAAGACATTTCTTAAAGAAAAATTTGATACATTTAAGGGTAATTTGTATTCAGAGACATATAAAGCTCAATTAGAAGCACTCATTGACGATTATGACCTTGTAATTAGCAATATTGACACCAATATGGATCGCTTGAACACTGCGAGAGCACAATATGAAAACAAAGCGTATAAGTGTAATGGTCCTATTGGTTATTTGCAGTCGTCTGTTAATTCCCTTGTTCATACTATCGAAAATTGTGTGAACTGATAGGAGGTATTTTATGGCAATAAAGGTTACTTTAGCAAAAGCACATCAAGTTCAGATTGAAGATGCAGAAATAAAGAAAGAACTTTGTAGTATTGAAGCGGAACTGAATAAGGTAGATTTACCATTCCAGAAAGATACCATTAACTTTGTATTCATTAAAGGGATGTATCTTGATGGTGAAAAAAAGATGCTCACAGCATGCCTTTTTGTAAATAAAATGGATAAACCTATTTCAGAATTACATGGAGTTTTACGTTTAGTTTTTAAGAGTAGAAAAGCTCAAATAGCAAAAACAACGATTGATTTTGACGAACCTTTTATGGGAACATTAAATCCTGATCAGGCACTTCTTGTCCATCTGGGAATTCCGGTTAAAGGCTTGTCAAATGATGAGAACTTTATGGTTTCTGATATTTCTGGCAATTTTGAAGATGTTAGAATCACAGTAAACTAATATGTAGAAAATGCTGCCATACTTTTTTAAATAGCGGCATTTTTGAAAGGGGTACCAAGATGAAAATTAACAAAGTAAATTGTACACAAACAGTTGATGGACGTGTGAAAGAACTTAAAGTTAAGGGGCAAGATTTCCCTACGATGATTACCGTAGAATATCAAGTCGCAGGAAAAAATTATGTTGTAACTGAAAGTTTAAAACTTAAAAGTGAAAAGATTAAGCTTGGATTCTTGACTATAGGTCAGAAAAGAGTTCCTATAATGGGCAATACTGCTGTTGGAAGTTCTGCCACAGTAAATTACAATCCAAGTAATCCGGAAGAATCAATTATTACACACAATACTGGAAAGGCAAATATTTAAAAATATACTAATTAAAATTGTACGAAACGAAATAATTAAATTAAATGTGATACCATAGTTAACGCCGCTAACTCCACTCTTCTGAGAGCACCAAAAAAGTGGATAACACCATCTATATTTGATATGAGTTTATTGTAAGGGATATGGAGTAGATAATGTTAAACAACATCATAGTCCAAACTCGTTATTTGTTACGGATGCTGACGGAAATATTGTTCTTGATAAGAAGGGTAATATTAAGTTAATTAATGTCAGATTAAATTAGAAGTATTCGTTGTCAGATGAGAAAAGCGTCAATCAGTTTATATACAAATTATATACAGTATATTTCCGGGTTTCCGGTTATATAAAAATTCTAAAAAGGAGGAACTACCATGGCTAATCAGATTAGAATTACCCCTGATCAGATGCGTGAGAGAGCTAACCAGTATCGTGTTGAAGCTGACACTGTAAATGGTGTTATCAACAAGATGGATTCTCTGCTTCAGCAACTTCAGAGCGAGTGGGAAGGCGCAGCAAGCGAATCTTATGCTGCACGTTATCAGGAACTGAAGCCCGGCTTTATGAAGGCTGAAGAACTGATTCGTGAAATTGCAGCCGCACTTGATTCTACTGCTAAGATTGTTGAAGAAACTGATACTAATATTGCAAATCAGTTTAGAGGCTAATTTACATAAGTATATTTCCGGGCTTCCGGTTATATAAATAATTCTAAAAAGGAGGAAAATCAAATGGCTAATCAGATTAGAATTACCCCAGATCAGATGAGAGAGAGAGCAAATCAGTACCGTGCTGAGGCTGACACTGTAAATGGTGTTATCAAGAAAATGGACTCTCTGCTCCAGCAGCTTCAAAGCGAGTGGGAAGGTGCAGCAAGCGAATCCTACGCAGCACGTTATCAGGAACTGAAGCCCGGCTTTATGA
>OMAO01000043.1_pt1 | contig 94181 bp, 100 predicted proteins | sample 1644641 | NCBI WGS metagenome assembly OMAO01 (sample SAMEA103958120, study PRJEB25191) | human gut metagenome | biome: human-associated habitat [ENVO:00009003]; feature: intestine environment [ENVO:2100002]; material: feces | place: Germany | collected 2013/2015
AAGCTGTATTATTTACATCATTTTTCTTATTTACACCATCTAAGGACTTCATTGTGGGGAACAGCAGAACGTCTCTTATAGCGCTGCTGTCAGTGAGAAGCATAACAAGTCTGTCGATACCGAAGCCGATGCCGCCTGTGGGAGGCATACCGATCTCCAGCGCACGGAGGAAATCCTCATCAATGCTGTTTGCTTCCTCGTCGCCCAGACGCTTCATCTCTTCCTGAGCCTCAAATCTCTGACGCTGGTCAACAGGGTCATTCAGCTCGGAATATGCGTTTGCCATCTCTCTGCCTGTGATGAACAGCTCGAAACGCTCGGTGTATTCGGGCTTGTCGGGCTTCTTCTTTGTAAGGGGAGAGATATCAACGGGGTGATCCATAATGAATGTGGGCTGAACAAGATGCTCCTCAACAAATTCATCAAAGAACAGGTTAAGGATATCGCCCTTCTTGTGCCTCTGCTCGTATTCGATGTGGTGAGCGTCAGCAGCCGCACGGGCTTCTTCGATAGTGTTAATAGCCTCAAAATCAACACCTGAATACTTCTTTACAGCCTCGACCATGGTAAGTCTCTCAAAGGGCTTGCCCAGGTCGATCTCAACGCCGCCGTATGTGATCTTTGTGGTGCCGCATACTTCAAGTGCGCAGTGACGGTAAAGGTTCTCGGCAAGGTCCATCATGCCGTGGTAATCGGTGTATGCCTGATAAAGCTCCATAAGAGTGAACTCGGGATTGTGCTTGGTGTCAACACCCTCGTTTCTGAAAACTCTGCCTATCTCGTAAACCCTGTCAAGACCGCCTACGATAAGACGCTTGAGGTACAGCTCCAGAGATATTCTCAGACGAACATCTTCATCAAGAGCATTGTAGTGTGTCTCGAAAGGTCTTGCGGAAGCTCCGCCTGCGTTTGCTACCAGCATTGGAGTTTCTACTTCGATAAAGCCCTGTGCGTCAAGATATCTTCTGATAGCAGCGATTATCTTTGAACGCTTTCTGAAGGTCTCGGCAACCTCGGGATTAACGATAAGGTCAACGTATCTCTGACGGTAACGGGTGTCCTGATCCTTGAGACCGTGCCACTTTTCGGGCAGGGGCAGCAGGGACTTGGAGAGCAGTGTTATCTTCTGAGCATGAACGGTTATCTCGCCTGTTCTGGTCTTGAAAACAAAGCCCTCAACACCAACGATATCGCCCATGTCCCAGGTCTTGAACTCCTTGAACTGCTCCTCGCCGATGTCGTTCATGCGCACATATACCTGCATACGGTCGGTGCTGTCACGAACGTCGATGAAGTTAGCCTTGCCCATGTTTCTCCAGGTCATGATACGGCCTGCGATCTTAACATTGATGCGGTTCTCGTCAAGAGCAGCCTTGAGAGCCTCGGCATCGTCGCCGTACTGAGCGGTGAGCTTTGCTTCAAGCTCGGAATACTGCTTTCTTATCTCCGCATTCTTTATATTGTAGTCAAAGCTTGTTATCTCAAAGGGGTTTTTGCCCTCAGCCTTGAGCTTTTCAAGCTTTTCCATTCTTATTCTCTTTAATTCGTGTACTTCTTCCTCGGTCTGTTCAGGCTCCTCGGGAGAAGTGTTTTCCTTGAGCTGTTCCTCTGCCATTATTCACATTCCTTTGCAATAATATTACTTGCTGATCTCCAGAACTTCCATTCTGATAACGCCGATTGGAGCCTCTACCTCCAGGATATCGCCCACCTTTTTCTTGAGAGCGGCAATGCCGATGGGAGCGTCCTCGGAGATCTTGTTGTTCTCGGGGTCAGCCTCGGTGGAACCGACTATCTGAAGCTCCATTACCTCGTCCAGCTCCAGATCCTTGAGCTTAACATAAGAACCAACGCCGATCTCATCGGTGGAAAGGTCGGAATCACTTACGACCTCAGCGTTGTTGATCTTCATTTCAACGTCAACGATCTCAGCTTCCAGAATAGCCTGCTCGTTCTTTGCTTCATCGTACTCAGCGTTCTCGGAAAGGTCTCCGAAGGAACGTGCTTCCTTCAGCTTCTGAGCGACCTCTGCACGGCGTACATTCTTTAAATATTCAAGCTGTTTTTCCAGATCCTTGAGACCTTCGGCGGACATTCTAATCTTCTTGACTGCCATTTATATGACCATCCTTTCAATCGTACATATATATACAGATATAATTTCCTGAGTATATATTATATAATAAATTCGCCGCTGTGTCAAGGGATAAAAAATCAAAAAACACGGTATTTTCATTGCGTAAATGGCATGAACTGTTGAAACTCCCGCCGCCGTGTGCTATAATAGGGTAAATACCTTTAAGGAAGTGTGCATATGAGCGTAAGATTTCACCTGCCCAATTTTGTTGACAGATTCAACGGCAGCATGAATATGACCCTTATTTCAATGATAAAGCGTATGCCCCGGATGTTTTACGACGGCGTGGAGATAGCGAGCGTTTTCGACTGTTTCCCCATGATATGGAACGGCGGACGCATCATGGCAGGATATATGGATATGCAAACCGTGGATAAGCTTGTCCCCCAGTATCTCGGCAGATTCAATTCTCTGGGAGTGCCCTGCCGCCTGACGCTTACAAACCCTCTCCTTACCCGTGAGCATCTGAATGACCCTGTTTGCAACCGTGTGCTGGATATCGCCGACAACGGCATGAACGAGGCAATAGTCTTTTCGCCCCTGCTGGAGGAGCATATCAGGAAGCGTCACCCAAATATGAAGATAATCTCCTCCACCTGCAAGCAGATAAGAGATCTGCCAACATTGGAAAGCGAGCTTGAAAAAGACTACAGCCTTGTGGTGCTGGACTATAACTATAACAATGACTTTGATACGCTTGCGAAAATACCACATAAGGATAAGTGCGAGATACTTGTGAACGCAGTCTGCACACCCAACTGTCAGAGAAGAGGGGAGCATTACCGCTATATAGGCAAATATCAGCTGGAGCACTGCGATCCTGCGGAGCTGGCGAAGATACAGGCGGGAACTGCAAAGATAGAGGAGTGGCAGTGTCCGCATATGAAAAACAACGCATTTACCCGCAGAAATTCGCCGCTTCATGTGTCACCCCAGGCGATATATACCAAATATGTGCCAATGGGATATAATAATTTCAAACTGGAGGGCAGGGGAAACATCTTCCCCGATCTGGCGGAGCAGTATGTTTATTATATGGCAAAGCCTGAGTATAGGGATATTGTGAGATATAATCTGTTATGTGCGGCAGCAGCTGCCGCAGGATCGGGCAGAATGGGATAAGATAGCTAAAGACAAAGTAGAAGATAAAAAAGTCAGCGCAAATGAGAGCAAGGTAAAGGGTTTAGGTCAAGCCTTTTTCCCGAAAGGCTTGCGGGGGTCAAGGGGGCAGAGCCTCCTTGGCGCCCTTGCCGCAGTGGTAAACTACGTTTACCTACGAAATCCGTTTGCTGACGGCATAAATGACTGACCTGATAGCCGACAAATAAAAAAATCCTAAAGCCGCCTGCACTGGAAATTCAAAGTCAGGCAAAGTAAAAAGTTTATCTCAAACAAGCCAAAATTTTTTTCATGCAGGCGGCTTGAAACTGAGAGCAATTTCGCAGAAATTGCGTTTCAGTTTCCACCGTAAGGCGCAGGTACGGTCAAACTAACGTATCAATTTAATATGTCCGTACCATGCAAAGGAGACACCACCAGGTGGAAGGGGAAACTAAAGCAAGGGCAAAAAACGGCGTTCCCCTTCCCCCTGATGGTTTCTCCTTTGCAAACCTCTTCCTTGAACCCCTATTCCCTACCGTTTTTTATCCCCCTACATTTTGCTTGCCACCGGAGACCGAACCCCTTTCGTTTATTTGCACTCTTTTCTATAGCTATGTTTATGGGTTTGGGCTTCGCTCCGTTTTTTTATCTGGCGTTCTTTAGCTAATTAGTGAGCAAATTTGTAAGAATGTGCATTAAATTGCGTCACCAACTTGATTATTTTGTCCGCCATCAAACGGATTTAGCAGGTAAACGTAGTTTACCTCTGCGGAGGACGACCAGATGGCTCCGTCCCCAGTTGACCTTTGCCTTGCTTTCATTTGTGCTGCTTTTTTAATTTGTGCGCTTTTCTTACTTTTCTCATAAGATTATAAAAAAACGCTCTATGAGACCCATAGAGCGCTTATTCCAATACAAATATGATTATCCGATAAGCCTTGTAATAGTCAATATAGCTTATCTGCCCCTTGAAATTAAGGGAGCGGACTATCCTGTCAATGTCCGTCACGCCCTCGCTGTCGGGCTTTATCAGGTCGGAGGTGGTTTGCAGATACAGATTTGAGGAGTCAAGCTTTATCATGAAATACTTTTCTCCCGAATCTATGCAGCGGCGGCAGGACTGCTCTATTATCTCCAGCGCCTGATCGTAGGTCTCGGCATACTTGTTTTCCACGTTGAAGTAGTACATATCGGAGCTGTCCGCCACAGGCGGGTCGCAGAGCATATTGCTTATGATGCGGTTGTTTTCCATTATCGAGTCTTCCGAGAGAAAATACTGGTACAGCACCATGTCGGGATATCTTTCCGACAGCGCCGCCGAGGGCTTGTCCCAGCCCACGTCTATGTGATACCACTTGCCCTCAAGCTTTACCATGTTCCACATATGGTCAACGTCCGTATAGCCTGTGACTATCATATTTTCTATCCCTGCCAGATTGCACAGGTAGGAGAACGCCTTTGCATATCCCTCGCAGAGGGCTTTTTTATTTACCAGAGCGCCGTAGATAGAATCGGCAGTGGGGTCATCGGTGGAGCTTTCCACGTTGAGCACAAGGTAATCGTGGAAAATTTTTAGCTTTTCATAATCGGACATGGACGGGTCGGTGAGGGTCATTATCTCCTTTGCCGCCTTTTCCGTTTCCATAAGCATGATGTTTACTTCTTTTATGCTGTACTTATACGAGAAGTTCATCTCATAGGTCTGCACCGTGCTGTCAAAATCCCCTGCGTAGCGGTTCTGGAGATAGAATAGCATCAGCTGTTCGCAGCGGACTGTTTCCAGCACCTTAACGTAGTCCTCGGTGCTTATGGTCAGGGGGACGTAGGATTTGGTGCGGAAATTCTGCATGGTATCCACCACGTCATCGTAAACGTCCTGCATACGCTTGTCGTAATCGAGGGAAGCGTATTTTGTGACCATGTGTTCGGGAATATACAGCTTCGTATCGGAAACATCGGCGTAGATATCCTCGGTCTCGGTGGGAGCTTCCGTGGTCACAGCGGTTCCGCCTGAGATGATAGTGTAGCTCACGTCACCTGTGTCGGGGACTCCTTCCCGGGAGCAGGCAGACAGAACAATGGCAATGCCCGCTGCCAGTATCAGCTTTATTCTGTTGTAGATACCGCTGCTTTGCATCTCGGGAGCCTCCGTGGTCAATCAAGGTAATCAAGGAATATTTTTACGGTGAGGGTATTTTCGTTGCTGTTGTGGTAAACGGATTCGGTGTTGAAAAGCCTTGCAGCCTGCTTCTTTGCCGCTTCCAGAACGGTTATGACGTTGCCCTGCGCATTGCTGAAAAGGGCTGAGGTTATTTCGTCAAATGCTTCGCTGTCTGCGCACATGAACTGAACTGTTGAGCTGCCGTTTTCTGCGGCTTTGAGGGCTTCACGGGTGATTATCGCCTTGGCTTCCTCCGTATCGGCGGCAACAAGGTCATTGTAGCTGTAATACTGATATTTTGTGCCGTTTGCGGCGGGAACTTCATACTCATAGTCATCTACCTGACGAAGCTCTCTTATGCGCTCGTCGGTAAGTCCGAAATAATCATAGCGCACCGAGTCGGGATTGCGTGATCTGTCGGGGTCGTCCCAGGTAAGGTCGATGTGATAATAATCGCCGCCCATCTCCACGATGTTCCACATATGCGGCTCGTTGGCAACGCCCAGCACCACCAGCGTTTTTATGCCTGCACGGTGGCACAGATAGGTAAATGTCTGGGAATACGCCTGGCAAAGGGCTTCCTTATCCACAAGGCAGCCATAAATGGTGTTGGGATTTTCAGCCTCGCCCGAATATTTGCAGGAGATTATAACAGAGTCGTGGAAAAGCTTTACTATCTCATAATCGCTCATGTCGGGGGTTATTTGGGAAAGTATCTTTTCAGCTTCCTCCTCGACCTCCGCTTTCATGTCGGCGATAACATCGGCGTCATAATTGTAGAGCAGGCGCATCTGGGTCACAAAGCCTGTGGTCTTGTCCTGTGTGTATTCGATGGTGGGAGAGATGTAGAAAAGCCTGTATTCATCGTTGTAGATAAGCTGATAAATGCTGAAAAGGTCATCGAAGGTTACTTCGTCGTAATAGCTGAACTTTATGCTGCTTTCGCAGTCAAGCAGGGCTGTTACAAGCTCGTCGTATATTTTCTGATGCCTGTCGTTCAGGGTGTAATAGCTGTAGGGGTGGTCGATGGTCTTTCTGCCTGTGTAGGGGCTTTTTTCGCCGTTTGCGGGGAAATATACGGGATTGCCCGCAGCGGAAAAGGCTATGGCTGAGCTTGACCAGTCCATATCTTTTTCCGTTGATTCTTCCGAAACGGTCTCCGATTCAACGGCGATGCTTACAGTGGTAGTTTCAGATGTTTCTTCCTGAGCTTCGCTTTCCGAAACTGTTGTTTCGGGTGTTTCGTTAGCGGCGGTGCTTTCTGGCACAGTGGTCTCTGCCATAGTCTCGGTACTATCGGAAACAGCGGTCTCCTGCGGCTTTTCACTGACTGTTGTTGCAGTTGTTACAGATGTTTCCGCCTGAGTTTCGGTCACGGTATCGGTGGGAAGCGGAGTGTTATCGTTTGTGTCGCAGCCGCCCAGCATCGTTGCCGTCATAAGTGCAGCGGCTATGACAGCGGCATTTCTTTTTCTTTTTATCATTGCATTTACCTTGTATCTTCGCAGATCATCGTTATATGGATTATCAGCAGGCTGTCATTGCAGTAGCGGACGTACTTGTTGGTCATCACCGTTTTGTCGGCAGGCTTATCTGCCCGGCTGTCCGCATATTCCAGTACCTGCCGTATCTTTTTTCTGTCAAAAAGTGCTGTCTTGGCGGAATAATACGCTTTTTCATCGGCAAATCTTGCTTCCGCATCGGTAAGCCCTGCTGAAATTGCATCTGCCGCAGCTGATGACAGCAGTGCTATGCCGCTGTCGGCAGAATCTGCATACAGTCCCTCACGCCTGAAATAGTTGTTGTCGGAACTGCATTCCGGATATGAAAAGTACGTATTGTCGGGGAAATGGGTAATGCCCTCAATATCCTTGTCGCTTACCAGAAAATAGTAGTGACGGATAAAATTTTCGTCGGGCGGGTCGAGTATGGGGTCGTCCCATGTGCAGTCAACGTTGTACCACTCTCCATCCAGCATTACCTTGTTCCATGCGTGGGAAGCGCCGTCCGAGCCTGTTCCCGTTACGGTGACGCAGGGGATATCCGACTTTTGGCAAAGGAGATTGAATGCTGCTGCATAGCCCTCGCACATGGAATATCCGCCGCAGAGAGCGCCGTACAGGGTGGTATCCGTATTTTCATCATCGGAAAAGGTGCAGTTCAGGACAATGTAGTCATGAAAGGCTTTCAGCTTTTCGTAGTCAGATGTGCTTTCATCAAAGACTGAGGAAATTTCCCACGATGTTTTACCGATATCCGCCTGCATCTGATGAGTGGCCTCCTCGTCATACCGATAGGTGAGCCGCAGAGTGTCGCTGTCACTGTCGGGGCGGTAGAACTTACTGGTGAGCCAGAAGATATTCTCCTGATAATACACTGCCAGAAACAGCTTTTTCAGCGTTTCGGGCGGGAGCTTTTCGGGGAACACCGCCTGAGGCTGAAAATTCTCCGCTGCATTTTGCAGGATATCATACATCTGCTGCTCCTTTGGTGAAAGTGAGCTGTAGTAGATATACCGCCGGTCATTGCCCGTAATAGCAGACAGGCTGCCCGCAGAAGTAACGGTCTCGGACAATGAATAGTCCTCGTTAATTCTTGAGCAGCCTGACAGATTCGGGAGCGTCAGCACAAACAGCAGTGCGCCGATAACAATTCGTTGGTGTGTTTTCATGCCGTCTCCGTAATTTTCAGCTATCAGAAGCTCAGGTCAAGCTCGATCACCAGTGTGTTGGGGTCGCAGTTGGAGGAAACGGATGTTACCGCAGAGTTTTCGCTCTTTATCCATGAAGCGTAATCCTTCAGGTTCTTGGTAACAGCGTCATATACAGCCTGGCTTGTGACTCTTATCTCAACAGCTCTTGTGTTGCTTGCAGCGCATTCCTTAAGCTTTGCTCTGAGAGCGGTGTCTGCGGAAGCTTCATCTGAATAGAGCTGCTTTGTTACCTTAAAGTAGTTCATATCGTCAGATGTGCAGGCAGGAGGAGTGAAATAAGTCACCTGAGTTCCTGTGGTCTTCTTGTTTACATTGAAGTGGGACTTGTTGTGTATCCACTCGTCGGGAACGAGGAAGTATCTGTATCTGATATTGGTCTTGACAACGTTGGAGAGAATGGGGTCGTCCCAGGTGGTGTCCAGGTTGTACCACTTGCCGTCAACCTTTACAACGTTCCATGCGTGGGAGTCTCCAGACTCGTTTGTGCCTACAACAACGGTGCTCTCGATGCCTGTAAGGTCGCAGAGATACTGGATGCTCTTTGCGTAGCCTTCACACTGTATCTCGCCGTTTACAAATCCGCCGTAGATAGTCTGGTTGTAGCCCGACTCCTTGACGAAGTTGTTGTTGAGTGCGATGTAATCGTGGAATACCTTGAGCTTTTCGTAATCGGACTTGCCGTCAGCCTCTGCAAGTATCTTGCTGACTGTGGCATCGATCTCCTTCTGCATGGAAGCGATAAGCTCGGGGTCTATCTCCCAGTACCAGAGCTTGCCCTTTGATACCTTCTTGGAGGAGAGCCAGAAAAGCTGAGGCTCCTGCATATATACGCAGCCGTAAACCTTTATCCACATTTCATCGGTAACGCTGTCGTCAACTCTCAGGCTTGTTCTGATGGAGTTTGCAGCTTCAAGTATCTGCTTGTAAAGCTCCTTTTCGGCATCGTTCAGCTGATTATAGCCGTAGCGGGTAGTGCAGTCAACGTTGTACTCCTTGAGAATGGGAGCCTTGGTGGTGACTGTACCGCCGCCGTTCTGGATCATGTTGATGATCTCTTCATGGTTGGGAGGGAGAGTGGTCTCCTGATTTTCGGCGTCCTCGGGAGGAACATCGCCGGGCTGTGTCTCAACGCCCAGCTGAGCTGCGGGGTCGGAGAAATCGCCCTCGGCTGTGGTCACTTCCTCGCCGCTGGGAGCGGTGGTGCCGTTTTCGATAACGTTGACGGAGGTCTGCGCCTGAGCATCGTCCTCAGTCTTGCTGCCGCAGCCTGTGAACACGGAAGCTGCCATGAGTACAGCTGCTGCAAATGCCATTATTCTTTTAGTCATTCTGAAATTACCTTCCTTTTTATTGTTCTTTTTCTCTTTTAATATACCAAGTCATAGTGTACAACGTAAACGCCGCCTGTGAAGGAGCTTTGTCTCATAAGCTTTGTAACGTTGGAGTGGTTTTTCTTTGCGTACTTCTGGAATGTTCTGAAGTAATCGTCGCTCATAAGTGTGTCATAGATGGACTTGTCGGTAACTCTTATTTCGGCAACGTTCTTGCCGTTGGCTGCTGCATCGTCAATAGCTGCGTACATTGCGGACTCAGCCTCGGACTTGGTGCTGTAGAGCTTGTTGTAAGCTGCAAAGTAGTTGCATGCTTCCTTGGTGCAGGCAGGAGGGTCAAAGAGGTGGATCTTGTTGCCGTTTCCTCTTACCATGGTATTTACATTGTAGTGGGTGATGTTATGTATCCAAGCATCGGGAACGAGGAAGAACTCGTACTGAACGTAGCTGGAATCAAAGTGGTTGATGGGGTCGCCCCATGTAGCGTCCAGGTTGTAGTAGCCGTTCTCGCAGTAAACAACGTTCCATGCGTGGGAGTTGTCGTTCTTGTCGGTTCCCACTACAACTGTGCTTTCAATGCCTGCCAGGTCGCAGAGGTACTGTATGCTCTTTGCATAGCCTGCGCACTGGAGAGCGCCGTTGCCGGTAAGACCGTTGTAGATGGAGCAGTTGTATCCCGAATCGGACTTGCTGAACTCGTTCTTGAGGACGATCGAATCATAGAATACCTTGAGCTTGGAAACTGTTCCGCTGTAGTTGTTTGCCTTGGAGATGATGCTTGCAGCTGCGGAATCGATCTCCTTCTGCATTGCCTTTATCTCGTTCTTGTCGGAGGTCTTGAAGGAGATGATGGCGCTTGATGTGCCTGCGGAAAGGCTTCCGCCCATCCAGAAGAGCTGAGGCTCATTGTTGTAAACGATGGTATATACTCTTACAACATCATCGGTGGTAAGACCGGAGGGAACGTCAACGACGCTGCTCAGGCTCTTTACGGAAGAAATGATGTTGTTATAGAGCTTCTGCTCGGTAGCATTGAGCTGCTTATAAGCGTATCTGGAGGAGGACTTTACCTTGTAGTTTGCATCATCAAGATCGCCGCCGGCGTTGAAGTTCTCGGAAGAACCGCTGTCAGAAGAGCTGTCGGAACCGGAGTTTCCGCTGTCGGACTTTGTGGTCTCTGCGGGAGCCTCGGTGGTAGCTGCTGTGGTAACAACAGGCTTTGTATCGGAAAGATAGTCGGAGTGGATAAATCCGCCCTCGGCAAGCTTATAGTATTCGGTGTCGGTGATGGCTACGACCTCAACGGTGTCGCCTGCGTAATGCTGGGAGATAGGTGTGGAGCCGATTATTGCCTTTTCTCTGGAGTAGCAGTTTTCGGTAACGTACATTGTGGCGGACATCTCGGTCTCGCTCCAAGTCTGTGCACTGGTCTCGGAGGTCTCTGCTGCGGAGGTCTCGGCGGGAGTGGTCTCTGTGGGAGCGGTGGTCTCCTCAGTCTCCTCTGTGGTCACTTCTGTGGTAGTGGTGGCTTCGGTGGTAGTCTCGGTGGGAACGGTAGTTACCTCGGGAACGTCTGTTTCCTCGGTCTCGGTGGTGGTTATGCTTACCTCATCGAGAGAGGGGAGCTTGCCTGTATCCTCACTGGTTTTCTGGCAGCCTGTAGCCAGCACGGAAAGAGACATTACGAATGCCATTACCGCACTAATCTTTCTGCTCTTTGCTGATCTCATCATTTTTTTCTATCTCCTTTTCTTCTTTATTTATTACCGCTTTTATTCTGACGATTCTCATATCTTCCGCCAGAAGCACTGTAAAGGTGATGTTTTTGTAGATGACAGAGGGGGTCTCGCCGTCCTCGGGGATACGACCCAGCAGGTCGGTGATAAATCCGCTCATTGTGTCGTATTCGCTGTCATCGGGCAGGGGAGCGCCCAGAGTTTCCATAACGTCGGCAGCGTCAGCGGTGCCGCTTATGGTATAGGTATTGTCGGATATTTTGGTTATCTCCTCAGCCTCATTGTCGTACTCGTCCTGGATATTGCCCACAATGGACTCGACCAAGTCCTCCATGGTGACAAGACCTGCGGTGCCGCCGTATTCGTCAACGGCAACAGCCATCTGGAGCTTTTTGGCGGTGAAGCGCTTGAACAGCTCGCCGCACATACAGCTTTCGGGAACAAAAGCCGCATCTCTCAGAAAGCTTTTCAGTGTCATGCTTTCAGATGAATGAGTACCTATAAGGCACAGAAGATCCTTGACGTATATCACGCCTTCTATGTGATCTATATTGTCTCTATAGACGGGAATGCGTGAAAAGCCGCTGTTTATGGCTGTATATACCGCTTCCGATATCTCGGCATCTATATCCACCGCAACGATATCCGTTCTGTGGGTCATAACATCGCTGACCGACAGCTCATGAAACTCAAAAACGTTGTTTATCATCTCACGCTCGGAGGACTCGATAGAGCCTGTTTCATTGCCTGCATCCACCATAAGGCGGATTTCTTCCTCGGTAACTGCGTCAGCGTCCTCGGAGGGGTTGCCGGATGCGGCAGCCGCTATTTTGGCTGCAAGGCTGCTTATCAGGGTAAAGGGCTTCATCAGCACATATATGAGCTTAACGGCAGGAGTGCAGCGGACTGCAAAGCTGTCGGGATCCTTGATAAGCTTCTTAGGAACGCTTCCGCCAAGAACTTCGGCGGCAAGCACCGTGCAGAAGATTATAAGCAGCTCGGTGATGATGAATGCGGGGAGAGACATTCCCTCAGCAGGGAAAAGACCTGCAAAGCAGCTGTAAAACGGCGCAAAAAGTGTCCATTCGGCAGCTATGGTGAGAACTGCTGCATTAAGTATGCGGTGTGCGGAGAAAGCGGAGATAAGATCGCTTGGGTGAGAAAGGAGCCTGTAAAGCAGACCCTTGCCGCCCTTTTCGTTTTCAAAGCTTTTTACCTTTCCGTCGCTTATCTCGGTGCAGGCGGTTTCACAGCAGGTGAAGAACGCCCTTATAAGAATAAGCACAATGCAGATGATGATACCTGCGGTAAGACTGCTGCCATTGGCAGTGCTGTTCACAACAGCGGATATAATATTACACCCGTCAGAATCCATAACCGACTTCCTTTCAGAACACGGCTGTACACCAGCCGATGATAATACACTGTAAATTATACAACAAAACTTTTTTCCTGTCAACGTGACAATAAGATAATCTCTGTAAATTATAAAAGCACCGATATGGTGAAAATGCCCGAAAATACGTGGTTTTGCAAACAGGCGTTATAAGTGTAACTATTTGTAATCAAATTTTGTCCGAATTGAAACGGAAAATCCCGACAGGTGTGCTGTCGGGATTTGGCATATATCACATTTATATAGTATATTATTTCAGCAGACCCTTGTTATGTACATCATCAAAAAGAGCGTCCATATGCTCCCAAAGCTTTTCGGAGCCGCCCTTTATGCACTTTCCACGCTCCTTGACCTGCTCATAGCTTACGTTGTGCTCACGCCAGCTTATGCCGTCCTTGAGATAGTTCAGCAGCATGGGCTGCATACGGTCAACGGAGGAGGCAAAGCGTGCTTCCGGTGTGCTGCCTGCTTCAAATTCCTCCCACAGGGTGCGGTATTCGTCACGTTGCTCATCGGGAAGCAGACCGAACAGACGGTCGGCGGCTCTTGTTTCACGGTCACGCTTGGTCTCATAGCCCTTGTCGTCAAAGAAATATGTGTCGCCTGCGTCTATCTCCACAATGTCGTGGATAAGAACGGTTTTCACAGCTTTAAGCACGTCTATAGGCTCGTTTGCGTACTCGGCAAGCATTATCACGAACAGGGCAAGATGAAATGAATGCTCCGCATCGTTCTCACGGCGTTTGTACTTCTGTTCCTCGCCCTCAAACTCACGCATTGAAGCGCCTCGGCTCTCGTTGCCTATGATATATGTCTGCCTGTAAAGGCTTTTCATCTTATCGGCTTCGATAAGAAAATCCAGCTGCTTTTTAAGTCTTTCGCTATCCATTTTTGTCTCCTTTTAAAACAAAAGCCGACAGATACTGTCGGCTTTTCGTATTTTAAGCTTTTATTACTTGGAGATAAGTGCCAGAGTATCTCTTGCAATGAGAAGCTCCTCGTTGGTGGGAACTACCCAAACCTCTACCTTGGAATCGGGAGCGGAGATCTTGCAGAGCTTGCCCTTGATCTCATCGTTCTTAGCGTTGTCAAGCTTGATTCCGAAGAAGTCCATATCTGCGCAAACGTCTCTTCTTACCTCGGGAGCGTTCTCGCCGATACCGCCTGTGAAGATGATAGCGTCAAGACCGTTCATAGCAGCAGCGAATCCGCCGATGTACTTCTTGATCTCGTATCTGAGCATATCGCCTGCCAGCTGAGCTCTCTTATCGCCCTTAGCTGCGGCAGCGGCAATGTCTCTGTTATCGCTGGAGATACCGGAAATGCCGAGGAAGCCGGACTTCTTGTTGAGGTAATCGCTCATCTGGTCAGCGGTGAGGCCAAGCTTCTTCTGAACGAACTCAACAGCGGAGGGGTCAACGGAGCCGCTTCTTGTGCCCATGAGAACGCCGTCAAGAGGAGTGAAGCCCATAGTGGTATCAATGGACTTGCCGCCCTGAACTGCTGTGATGGAGGAACCGTTGCCAAGGTGGCAGGAAACTATTTTAAGATCCTTCAGGTCCTTGCCCATAGCCTCAGCAAGAGCTGCTGTTACGAAGCGATGGGAAGTACCGTGGAAGCCGTACTTTCTTACGTGGAGCTTTTCATAGCACTCGTAGGGGAGACCGAACATATAAGCCTTTTCGGGCATTGTCTGGTGGAATGCTGTATCGAATACAACTACCTGAGGACAGTCTGCGGGGATTACCTTCTTGCAGGCTCTCAGAGCAAGTGCGTGGGGGTGGTTGTGAACGGGAGCCAGCTCTGCCAGACCGTCGATCTTGTCGATTACCTCATCGGTAACGAGAGTTGTCTCGCTGAATACCTCAGCGCCCTGCACGATTCTGTGGCCTACTGCCTTGATCTCGCTCATGGAGTCGATGACCTTGCCCTCGCCGGAGGTAAGAACCTCGACCAGCTTTTCAAAAGCCTCTGTATGTGTGGGGAAGCTGCAGTCCTCGTCAACCTTTCTGCCGTCAGCAGTCTTGTGGGAGATGTGACCGTCGATACCGATTCTGTCACAGTTGCCCTTTGCAAGAACGCTTTCGTCGTCCATGTTCAGGAGCTGGTATTTAAGAGAGGAGCTGCCTGCGTTAACTACTAAAACTAACATAATAACACCTTACCTATATCAATTTTTACATCTAACGATGATACCGATAATATTTTAGCACCATTTGTGCCAAAAATCAAGAGGCAAAAGCCACAATTCGGCAGATTTTGTGTTAATTATTATAGTATCTGCGTAAAATATGTCTGAAAACCGGTTCGAAATTTGGGCTGGCTTATGACGTACTATAAATATTCTCCAAATATCTGTCCTGTGAAATGTGTGAATTTGGAGAAAATTTGAATTATACTATTGTAATTCATAATTAAGTGTGTTATAATAATGTCACAGGGAAGTTTTCATCAGTCAAAACTTCGTATAACTTTGTGAAAAAATAAGGAGCTGATATTTATGAAGGGTGCATTCGGTGTTGCTCTGCTTACTATGATCGCTGCCGCTGCAGGTGCTGCTGCCGCTGTTTACGCCGTTAAGAAGCGTGAGGAGCTGGAACAGTATGACTACAGCTTTGATGATGATGACGAGATCTATTTCGGCGATGATGACGGCTGTGACTGCCGCTCATGCTCCGAAAAGGACGACTGCGATGACGCTGACGATGTAAGCAGCGACGTTGAGGAGCTTGAGGCTCTTGACGGTGCTGATGATGCGGACGTTGCAGCTGCTTCCGAAGCCGCTGACGATACCGCTGAAGAAAAGACCGAGGAATAATTTTTCGGATTTGCAGACAATGAAACAGCTGCCGTACTTTGTGTGCGGCAGCTGTTTTTTTATTCTTCCGTATCGGCCATGCTTATTTCCACTTCGTTGAGGGTGAAGCCCACATCTTCGAGTGTCTTGATGTAATCCTGTGCGGAACGGGGGTCGCCGTTTGTGATTGACACCGCTGCCCTGTTGTTGGGAACGTCAATGAAAACTTCCTTTACGCCGAAATCCGGGTCAAGGACTTCCTTTGCCTTTTCACCGATGGCGGTAAGCTCATTCATTGAGTGAGCTACTGTCTGGTAGCGGACGCAGGTGTATTCGGACAGCAGGCTTGTGTAATACTCCGACGGCTCCTTTTCGGTGATGGCAACAAAAAGATTCTTGCCGTAGCTGTAAACTCCGCCGTAATCATCGGGATAAACTGTCTTGCCTGTGGATTGGAAGGACATGGTAAGGCGGGTGTAGGCGTTCTGGGGAGTGTCCTCAAATTCAAGCTGGGGCATTGTCGTCGTCTGCTCGGTGACTTCCTCCGTGACTGTAGTAGTTTCCGATGTCTGCACGGTATCGGAGGTGCCCAGGGTAACGGTTACTTCCTGGGAAAACGCACCTTCGGAAGTGCCGAGAGTATTATTGCCGCAGGAAGCCAGCAGCAGTGCCGCCATTACGGGCGGCAGTAATTTTTTCATATGCACGTATATCATTCCTTGGTTAATATCTTTTGGTATGATAATAATAGCATTTTATAATGTGGTTGTCAATATTAAAGTATGTCATGGCGCACAAAAATGTTTTGCGATGATATTGCAATTTTGGGAAAACTATTGAAATTTTCGCTGGCTTGTGTTAAAATATAAAATGATATAACCATATCCGAAAGGTTTGATGTAAGATGTTCAAAGGGCGGAAAATAATTGCGTTATGTCTTACCAGACTTAGCAATGATGAAACCACTGCCAAAGTGGCTGAACTTAATAAGGCTCTTGTTGCCAAGGATTATCGGCTTTTTGTATATAACGCCTGCACTGATTTTTATCGCAACAACAGGTTCGAAAACGCTGAGAAAAAGGTCTATTCCCTGATAGATTATAATATTGTAGATGCTGTTGTGATATTCAGCGAGGCTTTCAGGGACACTTCCATCGTCGATGAACTGCGTATGGGCGCTGAGGCTCACAATGTGCCTGTTTTTATTCTGGGCAACAGGTCAGAGAAATGCACCAGCTTTATTTTCGACTATGAGGCGGGCTTTGAACAGGCAGTGCGCCATATCATCGAATATCACGGCATAACCGATACGGCGATGATAGCGGGACTTAAAGGCGAGGAACATTCCGAGCAGCGTATTGCGGTATATAAAAAGGTGCTTGCAGAAAATGGTCTGCCCTTTAATGACAATATGCTGAGCTACGGCGATTACTGGTCAGGCCCTGCGCAGAAGGCTGTTGAGGATATGGTCGCCGAGAACCGTGTGCCCAAGGCTATAATCTGCGCCAATGATATGATGGCGATAACTGCCTGTGCGGTATTGAACCGGCATGGATATAAAGTTCCTGATGATGTGGCTGTGGTGGGCTTTGACGGCACTGAAGAAGCAAAACAATGCATTCCGCCCATAACCACCTGCAGGTGCAGCTATTCCGACACGGCAAAAGCCATTGCCGACGCTCTTGAAAAGGTGTTTGCAGGCGGGAAAGTTCTTCATGATAACTATGTGGATTTTGTCCTTGATGTATATAATTCCTGCGGCTGCGATCCTGACCGCCCTCCTTATAATGTGGGCAACACTCTTAAAACTGTTCGGGAAAGATTTTGCAAGTATCAGGACGACAATGCTCTTCTGTGCGAACTGGCACAGGAAATAGTTACGGGAGACAGTGCAGACTGCATTGTGGAAGATCTCAAGGGATATAATTTCTACAACATCTGTATTATGGTAAATCAGAGCTTCTGGAATGAGGCACTTAATCCACTGGAGGAAAAATGGAACGGCTTTGACGATGAGATGTGCATTCTCTATAAATCAGATGATGATTCAAAAAAATATCCCATGAACATCATGCGCAAAGATGTTCTTATTGACATCGACTATGTTATGACCCTTAAAAATCCTGTTGTGTTCAATGTGATCAGCTCATATGGCATTCCTATGGGATATATGTGCGTACATTTCACGGCTGATGTTAACGGCTACTGCATGATACCCCAGTATGTGTATGCTCTTAACAACGCTCTCAGCGGATACCGAAATGCCATGCACCTGAAATACACGGCCAAGAGCATTGAAAAGATATCCGAAAACGATTATCTTACAGGAATTTACAACAGAAACGGCTTCTATAAGCAGCTTTCGTGGATCCAGAGGAAGAATGCGGGCAGGAATTTTACCGTTGCCTCCATTGACCTTGACGGACTTAAAAACATCAACGACCATTACGGCCATGACGAGGGCGACTTTGCCATAAGCTCCGTGGCGGATGCTATACGCAGTATCCCTATTGAAAATAAGATATGCGGACGCTTCGGCGGCGATGAGTTTGTGGTATGCGCCGTTACTGCCGCTACCGATAATGTCGGCGATGGAGCGGAGGGCATTATAAGGCGGCACGTTGAGAACTTCCTTGCCTGTCTTAACAAGGATCATGTAAAACCTTACCCCATAACTGCCAGCATAGGAATGTGCAGCACACGCATTGATTTTGATTTCGATGCCATGCTGAAGCAGTCCGATGAAAGAATGTATGCTGAGAAGAGCCTGAAACCAAACAGGCGCAGAAACTGAGTATAATAGTATCAAAATCCCCGTTCAGGTGTATATTTGGACGGGGATCATTGTATCTGAACTTGATTTAATGCTTTGAGCAGTATCGGGCATAAAGGTTCAAATATCATATCTGTCAAATTATATTTGTATAATTCATACTAATCTTTAATCGTTCTATAGACAAAGCCGACAGATGAAATAAGACCAGTCTAGGAAAGCGACTGCAGGCGGGCTTGTCGCCCGGCAAGGGAGCTTGACGAAGAATGGGCTTATTTCAGCCGAGGATTTGTCTATAGGTTGATTGAGGATTAGTATCATATAAATTTCAGGATAATACTTGATTTTGGGAAATTGATGTGTTGATCTTAACTTGTTGCTTTTGAGAATGGTACAAATTTGATATGTTGATATCTGAATTTAAAACGATGGGGTGTCACAAATGGCGAAAAGTAAGATAACTTCCGAAATGCTGGGCGGGGCGATAAAAACAACGTCTGCACCGTCACGCAGGAGCAGGACGGATATTGCATTCATTGCAGTGAGGATACTGCTGGTGGCGGATATCATATTGACCTTTGTGTCCTCCGTAAATCCTGCACGCATAAGCTCAATGATAAACCGTAACCTTTCCCTTTTTACCTGCGGTATTTTCTTAAGTGAAATGTCAACGATAAAACAGCTCATAAATATAAAAGAGGCTGCCGCAGCGTTTGCTGCAACAGCCTCTTTTATTGGTCGAGGTGACGGGACTCGAACCCACGGCCTCTTCGTCCCGAACGAAGTAAATAACGGCCTGATATCGACGCAAATAAACCAAATATTGAAAATCGACTGCAACCATTTTGCAACTTTAGCCCATTTTTGATAGAAAATCGTCCAGCTTGGACATCTGATTTACCTTAAACTCGTCATCAAGATGTGTGTATATATCCATCGTCGTTTGTATGTCGGCGTGTCCTGCCTGCTTGGAGGCGGTTACAACATCAACGCCTGCCATATACAGGTTTGTGATAAATGTATGCCTAAGCCAATGGGCCGTGAATTTGGGAATTACCATAGGTATCTTTTCACGTGCAAATCGGCTTGCAGGCTTGCGGTATTGTGCTCTGTGACCATCTTTGTCCGTAACCATAATTCCGCTGAAATCTCCAAATCGGAAATTCAGCTCACACAAATAGCTTTCCCAGAGGGACTGCCAGCAGTCGCCTGACATTACATTGCCATCAAGCCCGGGAACAACAAGCAAAGACTTTGATTTTGACCTTTCAGCTTCGAGGAAATCAGCAAGCAGCCTGGGAATATTGACCGTGCGCATTCCTGCTTTGGTTTTGGTGCGATGCTTGATCTCTGGTTTGCCGTCCACCATAACCATTGCCTTGTTTACGGTTATTCGGCGGTTAGGTATGTCAATATCGTTCCACGTCAGAGCCAGAAGCTCGCCACGCCTGAGACCTGCAAGCATCATTATCATTGCACCAACGTGAGCACGGTGTTCAGTGGGAGCGGTTATCCATGACTGTTCTGTCCGTGTCAGAGCTCTGCGCTCTTCCGCTGGCTCGGACTGGGGAATGATAATGCCCTTGGCGGGGTTAAAATCCATTACACGGCTGACTATTGCATAATCGCAGATCTGGGAGAAAACGGACTTATATTCTTTGAGGGTCTTTTCTGCGGCTCCGTTTTCCGCAGCGGCATTGATTATCTCCTGAATGTCGGCTACGGTTATTTTTGAAATTGGGATATTGTGAAGCTCGGACATTTTATTTACCCTGTAGGTGTACGACTTATATCTGCCGTCTGATACACTTAGCTTTTTAAGTGACAGCCAACGCTCTGCCCATGATAGGAAAGTGTCCTTTTCGGCTCCAATGTCTATTCCTTTGCCGAGCTTGATCTTTGCATCACGTATCTTGATATCAAGCTCTTTGGGCGTATGTGCCGAAAGATACTTGTATTTTCCGCCTCCAAGGCTGATTTTTGCACGGTATAATCCGTTTGACTGCTTGGAGTATCTTGCCATGTTTAACCCTCCTTTTGCAGTTGACTGCAATTACGTTTTCCCCGTTCCGTATGGTTCGGGGGATTTTTTATTTCTTTGGAAGCTTTGCAAGCTCTTTTTTAACCTGCTTTATGTCTTTTTCAGGTGTGGGCAAATCTTCCGGCATAGTACCGCCAAGCTCCTTAATGGTCTCTCTGACTTTAGCGCCGACTTCATAATGTACTTTATTTGCATTTGACTTGCCTTGTATGTTCTCACGTCTGAGTTTTTCATCTGTCTGCGTTGCACGGAAAAGATTTGCGGCAAGCTCTGTACTGCCCATATGGTCCAGTATCTTCTGGCTTTTCTTTAAGCCTTTACGTGCGTGTATCTCTTTCATTCCAAGCCCACCGTATAAGCCCTGATAGCCCTTGTTCTGGAATATAGCGTAATCCTTTGGCGTTTCCACACCCGCATTCTGCGCCGCTTCCGCAAGAGATTTGTTATGCTCTATCATCTCGCCTCGGATAGCGAGGCGCTTTTGGTTTTCGGTAAGCTGTTCGAAGTTTTCCGAAAGCTCCTGCTGTCTTGTTTTTATAGCAAAGTATGTCTGACCGAGGGCAATTACTTCTTTGTTGGGATCGCCGTTCTGAACAATAAGATAACAAGCATATCGGGTAAGCTGATAATCCAGCATTATTTTTTCTCCGCCATTGGGCATGGGCGATGTTTTGTTGACCTCAACAAAATGCAGTTCTACGTCATTTGCGGCGTTTTTGCAGGCAGTCTTTGCCTTTTCGATTACTTTATTAAAGTTTCTCCACTCGGAATATTCCAAAGCGAGTTGAAGCTCACGGGCAAACCAGTATTCTAAACCGTCTTCCGAAATATGTTTTATACTTTCAAATATGCTTTCATTGATTGGCATTTGCATTCTCCTTTTCCCCCGTTCCGTATGGTTCGGGGGATTTTTTATCCATTATTCTTGTTCTTCCCGTAAAAGATCCTGCCAGCCTCAAGGTTCTTGCGATACCAGCAGCAGCGGGCGTAAAAGTTGTTTGAATGCAGGCATTTCAGCGCATCGGAGCAGGCAACGTATTTGCTGCAGCAGCCAAATTTGTCGGAAGGCTGATAATTTGTTACTGTAAAGTCTATTATCTCTGTAAGATATGGAACAAGAGTAGTACTGTTTACATCAAATTTATGGCAAAATAGCTTTCTGGTAAACTTTTCACCTGTTTCTTTATCCTTTATCGATGAAGTGTATATTCTTTCAACTGCATCTTCCGGCTTTTTTATGCAGTCCTTGCGCTGATAAAGGTACTCAACTTCTATTCGGCTTGATTTTGAATTGCTTATGCGAGTAAGTTTGAAACATCTGTCGCTTTTAACTTCTTTGAATTCAGCTTCAAGCATCAAGGGCTCCAATATCCAAACGCTGAAGCTTTTATTCCGTGAAGAGTTATTCCCTAATTCATTTTTTATAGTTTCATCACTGAGGCTATCCAATCCTTGATTTTTGGGCTTTTTATGTTCGTTCAAATCATAAACTTTTATATATTTTTTGTCGATATCTCTTTTTTTGCATACTTCTTCAATAATGTTGTTAAGTGTGTCAATTATATTTTCTGACAATGTTTCGCCGTCATTCATATCAAAAGTGAGCTGATCCATAGTAACCTCCGATCATTTAACAGCACCAATGCTTTTCAGATATTCAAAGACTTCATGTTCACTGATGATTCGTACTTTTAAACCCTTTTGTTGATTCTCAAGAGCCTTTTTGATTTTCGTGCCGTAATTGCCGCCTGCCCATGCTCCGCTTCCGCTGCCGCCGACTACAAGATAATCTACCTTTGCAACCACCCTATCATGAAACTGTGCGCCAAGAGGAGTTAAGATATCCATAAAATCACGCTTTGTACCTATATCAAAGTCGCCTGTAAGGCAGATGAGCTTACCGTTAAAGTCGAGTTCGTTGTTTTGACGTTCTCTTCCGGGAGCATTTGAGGCATTCTTCACAGGGTCAATAGCGTACAGCAGAACGCCAAGCAGATATTTTGCCTGAGCTATGCTTATAGGTTCGTTATTTTCAAAATGCTCTTTCACGCATTTTTCCGTTTCGGCGTAAAGCGTGTCATAAGGGAAATTACCTTTAAGGTCCTTGTTGTTTTCAAGCCATTCCCACAGCTGTCGTGCTTCGCTTTCACTGACCACATTATCTTCCACAATGTCTGCCAGCAGATCGTTAAGCTCCTGCAGGCGTTTTGTTTTGTCAGAATATTTTACTTCTCCGAAAAAGATATTGCTTTTGGGAGCGGGTACATATACAAAGTCGTCATGGGATTCATTATCAACAAAAAGTTTCTGGTAAATGCAGTGCGTAGCTTCTGCATCGGACAATGCACGGTGAGCTTTGGCGTTCTCGATATTGTAATACTGACAAAGGGTGTCAAGCCTGAAATTTGGAAGAACGCTGTTTAAAGTATCATTGCATTTTGCAAGGATAAGTGTATCCGAATAATTATTTTCAAGCATAAGTCCATAATGAGTGAAGCAGGTGTCCGCAAGAACTCTTAAATCGAAAGAAGCAAGATTATGACCTATAAGGACATCATTGCCTATGAAATTCATAAAACCGGATATTATGTCATCAATAGGCGGCTTATCCGCAAGCATTTTGTTTGTGATACCTGTCAGCGCACTTATTCCGTTCGGAAGCGGCATCTGAGGGTTTACAAGCTGAGAATATTCGTCAACAATTTTTCCGCCACGTATCCTTGCGGCTCCTATCTCAATTATTCCGCTGGAAGCGCCGAGACCTGTTGTTTCAAGGTCAAGCACAACATAATCATTCAGATGGGTACGGACAAACTCTCCCGAGTAGGTAAGTTCTTCACATATTGCTGGCATTCGCATCACGTCCTATGTATTATTTTGCTAATATAGTTTTCCCCGTTCGGCAAATAATGCTGAACGGGGCTAAGATGGGACATTGTTAGTCCTTTTTGCCTGTGTTGTACATGATCTTTCCGAGCTTTTCGTTTATTTCCTTGAGAGTGCTGCTCATCTCATCGGTCTTAGCGGAAATATGTACTACAGACAGAATGAGAATGATTTGAATGATCGCCAGAAGCACAAGAACGATAATTGTTGTAGTGTTCATTGTATCCACCTCTTTTTAACATAAATATAAATTAGTGTTACGTAAAAGGGTAACACTGTATATATAATTATACCTATTTACGTAAAAAAGTCAACTGTAATTGACAAAAACAATATCTTTATTTTGAAAAACAACTATTATTGTCAAATCATCTTATCTCGCTCAGAAGAATAACAGCCCTGCCGAGTATCCGGATATCGTTAAGTTCTTCGTTGACGAATACAAACGGCTCATATTATTTTATCAAAATACACCCAATACGCAAATCTTACCATATCCTCGGTAATGCCGAAATACTCAGCAAGCTGCCATATCTCTGTATTCCCGTCTTTTATTGCTGTAATCATCTCGTCCTTAGGGGCGAGTTTTTTTATTGCCCATTTATCGGCTCGATATTCCATACGTTCCCGAAGCTCAAGGCTGTGTTCGGTATAAAACGACATGGTCTCGCAGTGACCAAGTTCATGAGCAAGAACAGTCAGTAAATCTGCGACACCCGCAATCTGGTCGTGATCTATTATTACTGTGCAGTCTCCGCAGTCATTGATAGCCATTGAAGGGCATTTTTGAAGAGGAGCGTCAATCATAAGAATATCATCGGCTTCTGCAAGCTCACAGAGCTCAACATAACTTGTCATTTATCAATCTTCTTTCTTCTTGTCTTCTTCCCTCATTCTGCGGGCTATCTGGGCGTATTTGCGGACATCATTAAGCACCTCTTCATCTACATCGGCGGTGCCAAACAAGGCGAAAGAAAGCTTCTCGTTGTCGTTCTGTTCTTCATTACCAACAAGGTAATCAACAGATACACCGAGGAATTCTGCGATTTGAGGAAGATGCTTTTTATAAGAATTGTTACGACCAGCCTTCCAATCTGTAAATACATTTTTTGAAACACCTAAATAGTTTGTTAGATCAATCTGTTTTTTGCCCTGGTCTTTAATTAACGTACAAATCTTGTCAATTATACTCAATTCACACACCTCTAATATGTAAATAGTCAACAAAGTTTTCAAATCACGTGCAAATATATTGACAAGTATGTATTTTATGTGCTATTATGTTTATTGTAAAGGAACCCAAACAAAAAGGCAATAAAATACTACCTCATTTATAGACTTGAATCTAAAACGAGTGGCACGTGCTATATTTATCTACCATCTATATAGTACTATTTTTAATTACTATTGTCAAGGTTTCTGAACAAAATTTATCACAAGTTACAAATAGTAACATTGGAGGTGAGCAACATATACAAGCTCTTTATCGCTGAAGTCAAAAAACAGCTTTCTATACGAGGATGGAAATATGCTGACCTATCAAAAGCCACGGGCTACACTGTAGGAACAATCGAGGCGTTTATGTGCGGTGCACGTGAAAGCGAGCGCATGGCTAACTGCATCGCACAAGTGCTGAAAATAGAGAGATGATGTCTATTATCAGTATAGCACCGCATCTGTGTGAAAATCAGAACAGATAAATATGAAAAGGAGGTAAACAGAATGGAAGTAAAAGTAAAAATCAACCTTGAAGAGGTTGCCCCACAGGTAACCGAGGAAGTTAACGAGATACGCAGACTGTCTGATGAGCTTTATCACGTTGCAAGATCACTTTATATGAAACTCGGATATGACCTTGAGGTTACAGCCAAGCCGCTTGATACAGAGAAAAAATAATGCCCATGCAGGGAAAATTGCACAGGCATTATATTCTGACTGTTAGTCGGCAAGCTTTGAGATTACATCTTCAAAATCAGCAAAGCAGTCCATGGTTGCGGACACTATTTTTCTCATGTCAGGCTTTACGTCATCATCGCAATGTATAATGTAGCCTTCCATTTCTTCATTATACTCACGTATAGCTTTGTCAAGAGCGGCTTTAACTTCTGATTTTGTCAAGATAAACACCCCCTTTCACCTGTAATTATACAGTGGCAGGGGAGAGATGTCAACGTTCGAGGGTGATATGAAAAATGAATGTAAAGGAACACAAGAAGCCGCTTTGTGCTTACGGTAAAAGGGTCAAAATAGCCCTTATGGAAAAGAACCGAACGCAGACGTGGCTTATAGCAGAGATCAGTAAGAAAAATCCCGATATTTATCTTGACAGTTCCTGCCTGCACAGGATCCTGACAGGAACAATCAAAAGCGGCAAGGCTATTGCTGCTATTAACGATATTCTGGGGCTTTGAAAGGAGTTGAAAATATGTCAGCAAGAAGGAAACCAACAGATGTGAGCCTTGAGCATTGTCCTGATATAGTCGATGTCAATTATGTGGCATTTCTTTTCAAGATCTCTCCGGCGCAGGTGCGTAACCTTTGCAAAAACGGTGACATTCCGCATTTTATGGTAGGAAAAATGTACCGATTTACCCGTCAGGACATTATCAGGTATGTGTATAGGGATAACATTCCTCAAAATCTGTTATGCAGTCAAAAATAAACATAAAAGGAGATCAGACCATGAAAACATACATAGTATTCGTTCATATGAAGCTGACCAGCGGACAGGAGAACAGCATATATAAGGTATCCGCCGCATCGGAGGAGTCCGCAGTGGCAAAGGCCAAGGGCAGGATATTTTCCGAGAATGACGCAAGCGAACTGGTGGAAGTTGCCATCACTGACGTTTGCAGGGGGTGATGACATGAGTGCTCTCAGTGACTTCTATATCAGCGTAGCAAACGCCTCCACAGATAATGAGGTATCACAGGCTATAGAGACATTTATCCAGACCGTCGCACAGAATACTGCCTCGCAGAACCCGATCACATCGGAAACAGCTCCGCTGTATGCAGCTGCGTATCATGTGCTTTATGAAAGCGTCTATAGAATGCTTTCCGATGAGGACAAAAAGGCAGTGGACAATCTTGTGGCACGGGCTGTTATTGAAACCCAATGCGTCAGCTTTGGAAAGCCTGTTGACTTAGGAGGCACATATGGCTAAGAAAAAGAAAAGTGATACCCCGAAAGCCTCCAATACTCCAAGCATCGAGGCGGTAAGCCGCCGTGCAGATGAGCTGGGCATGACGTATGGGCTGTATGTCCAGTCGCCTCAGTACATTATTGACACTGCGGACGATGGGTATTTTTGTAAAGGTAAAGGCAGAAAGAAGGTAAAATCAAATGGGAATGCTAACAAATCGTGAGCTTAAAGCACTGCTGAACATCACACTGTGCAAGCAGGCACTTATAATTATGCCAACAGAAGAGTCTGCAAGTGCCATGCGTGATTTTTTGCGGGCACAAATAAAGGCAGAATATCCCCAATATTGCAATAGCTATACCGTAACGGGAATAGCAGTGTATGTCAAATCTCACGAGGTTATAATCGTGGTTACTCCTGAAGACTGGCGCAGTTACAGAAAATACACTTTCAATGGCATTGTGCTTGTCGATGACGATATGTCTCCCGATAACTATGCGCCGCTTCCATATATCACTGAAAGCCCTGAAAAGCTTCACAAGTATCTGGGAGAGCGGATCATATGATACAGCCTCAGAAGTTTGGCAATATCGTATTTATCAACCCTGCAAACGGGCTTTTCCTTGTCACACGTGACGGAGAGATCTTATTGCAGACGGATAACCCACGGGCGGCGGTCATCTACATAGCGGGACTGTTTGAAACAAAGATAATAAATCACTTCAAGCCTCTGCTTGCGGCGGAGGGATATAACGAAAAGGGGGAGAGGGTCAATGACAACGGACGAGTATAAAAAGATAGTCTCCGCATCGGTAAGCGAGGAAGCTGAGCAGATACATCTCATGCAGTGGTGTACATGGGCACAAAGCAAGTACCCTGAGCTGGAAGCGATTTATCACGTACCTAATGAGGGCAAGCGTTCAGCTGTTACAGGCGGCAAGCTCAGGCAGATGGGGCTTCGCTCTGGCGTTCCCGATATATGCCTTCCGGTACCAAGCGGCGAGTACATAGGACTGTATATAGAGCTTAAAAAGGTTGGCGGCAGGCTGACGGATAATCAGGCGGTATGGCTTGAAATGCTGGAGCGTTACGGCCACTGCGTTGCGGTCTGCTATGGTGCGGAGGACGCAGAAACGGTCATAACAGCATACCTGGAGCAGGACATCGGCACGCTGGACAGGCATACCCTTAAACGATCCCGAGGAGACTTTAAGGAGTTGAAAAAGAGGCGCAGGTCATCAAGCAAAGCGCTGTATGAAAAGGCGATATGTATTGCAATGGCTGTTTTGCAGTCAGCTGCAACAGTGGCAGATATTGTTATAAACGGCGCTATAACAGGACGCTCGCTGGTTATCGTTCTTGCACTTTCCGTAGCAGCGCTGTTCACGATGATACGGGAGGTCGGACGTGGATAATCTTCAAATATTCAGCGGGCCTAAATCAGCAAAATACGGATATCAGCTTAACCCATATAACACCATGATAGGCGCACTGTACGAGTATCATATAGCTGTCAAAAAAAATAAAACGCCCGATGTCAGACACCGAGCGCAGGGAATGGGAAGCTATGGTATGGAAGTATTTTGATAAATGTATGTTCAGCTGTTCACGCTGTCATCTTCCGGAATATCCGAAGTTCCCCAAAGATAAAAACCGGCTGGATAAAACGGTCACAGGCAGGCTGTACGAACAGTTGTTCGATATCATTAACTACAGAATGCGGCTGTCAAGAGCTATTGCCGAGATATACGATAAAAAAACTCCCGCAGGCGGCCAAACACCTGAGGGAGCGGAAAACAGAACAAATTACTATTACAATCTGAGTATATCACATACTCGGAAGAAAGTCAAGGTGTAATATGAGTTACGAAATTTTCAGCGGTAAGGCTATAGAAAAGCTGAACACCGAACAGAAAATAAGCGTCAGCGACAGCAAAATCATGATTATGAAGGATTTTGTCAATGAAACATTGACCACCTTTTGCAAGCAGTCAGAGGAATTTTCTCAGGCTGTAGTCCAGGGAGGAAGCTTCATTGATTGCATGAAATATGTGGCTAAGGGTGTAGGGAGAGCTATATCCGATATAGAGGCTATCGAAAAAGCGGTACGCTTTTACTTTCCCACCGCCACCATATCCCTATCAATGACGATCAACACCGAGGGAAATAATTCGCTATCTTCATCATCAGAAGAACCCAAGCAGGAAAAGCACGAAAGCACAGCACTATCAATGTCGCTGGACGACCTTCTGGGACTGTGAGGTGAGAATATGAAAAAGGATAATGCCAAATTGGCGGAGCTCTGGCGGCAATTTCCCTGTCTGCTAAGCAGGGAAGCCGAGGACCAGATCGTATATGATGCGCTGCCGCAATTCCTGTTCTACCAAAAGAAGCGTGGCAAAGCATGGTGCTATTGCACCGCCTGCCGCCGCAGCGATGTGTTCCAAAAAGATGTGTATGCTGACGGAATACGGATAGGCGGCAGTGATGTTCCGGAACGCCTTAAACACAATGATGTCGGCACCTGCCCGATGTGCGGTCATAAAGTAACATACAAATGCGAGGGCAGAGGACATAAGTACCTTAAGGCGTGGGGAAATTACGCTGTATTCACTGCAAAAGACAATGTACTATATGTAAATGCGGTAAAAGTCAAAGTATCATGGTCGCACATTGAAGAACCGTATATCGACTATGAGTACCACAGGCGATATATATTTTCCGAATACGGTTCGGAGGAAATGCGCTGGACATGGCAGAGCGGGGGCTTCACGGCGATGAAAGCAATAAACGAGCCTGTATTCGGAATGTACAATATGGGCATAGACAGCATGGAATATACCCATTCATACACCTGCATCAACGATGATGCAATAGGTGACACATTCCTCAGATACGTGCCATATTACGATTATTGTCAATCGGCGGACGTTATTCAGCCGGTAAAATTTATTGAACTATGTGCGAAAAATCCCGCACTATGCGAACAGCTGTGGAAATGTGGATTTTCAAAGGTAGTAACAGATATGGCAGTCGGTAAATCCGTCTTTTCCAAAATGATAAATTGGAAATGCACCGAGATAAAAAAGGCGCTGGGCTTTGATGCCAAGGAAATGAAAGAATTTCATGACAATGGCTGTTACTATTCCCTTCGGCAGATATACGGATATATGCTGCTGAAAAAAATAAAAGGCATAAACGGCTTCGATGAGCGCATGAACATTCTCAAAGCCGACGGAATAAGTCTTATTGAAGAAGAGATCAAGCTTTCCCGTCAAATGAGGGCGTCGTTTGTAAAGGTCAGAAACTATATCTATAAGCACTGTAAATCTGACAGATACGGAGGGGCGCTGGAATGGGGCGACTGCAACAGAATGATGGATACGCTCGGATATCCCAAGGAAAGCGTTCTGAGATTTCCCAAAAGTCTTAGAAAGCTGCATGACCGTCTCGTAAGCGAGACCAATGCGGCGGAAGAACGTATAAGAAAGGCTCAGGACGTCCCCAATGACCTTAAAATCAAGGCACAGGAGGAAGAACTGTCAAAGCTCATCTACAGCAATCTGCTGTATGAAATAGTATTGCCTAAGGATATGCAGGATATCAGAGATGAGGGCAAAGTCCTTGACCATTGTGTGGCATCATACGCCGAGCGCCATGCCAGAGGCGCTACACACATATTTTTTATTCGTAAGCGCTGGAACCCTGAGGAACGGTGGTACACCATCGAGGTATCGGCGGAAGGATATATACGGCAGTGTTACGGATACAAGGATAACAGAACGGTCAAGAAGCCAGACAGCATCAAGCAGTTTGAAAAAGAGTATCGGCTGTTTCTGGATCATGTATTCAATAGGCTGAGCGACAAGGAATATGGAAAAGAGGCAATGAAGCTTGCCGATAACGGAGGTAACGAAAATGGAAGAAACAACAATAATCAGCTCACAGCATAATGAGTGCCTGGACTGGAGTCTTGAGCAGATAGACCAGTCCATTGTAGCACATTCATATGATATGGCACGCTCCATACTGGAGATCGGCAAGGCTCTCAAGGCCATTGAAGACGGGAAAAAGTACACCGAAAAAGGATATTCCAGCTTTAAAGAATATATGGAAGACGCATCGGCGCATACATTTGAGTTTAAATATACTCAGGCACGGAAGCATATCAGGGTGTACGAACGATTTGGCGGTCGTCTTGACAAGCTTAATTGTGCCAAAATTGAGGTACTCGACGTTCTCAGAGATATCCCGGAAGAGGATTTTGAAAAGCTCAACGACAGTGGAGAACTTAATGCTATGAGCAAAAGGGAGGCCGAGGAGCTGAAAGCCAAGCTTGAAGCAGCCAATGAGCAGATATGTCTATTGACTGCCGAAAATGATAAGATAGCTGTCGAAAAAGAAAAAATTACAGCCGACTGCAATAGCTTCAAGGCTGAACGTGATGAATACTACGAGCAAATGAAGGAACTTGAAAGCCGACCTGTGGAAACAGTCATTGCAGAGCCTTCCGAGGAACTTCTGAGGTCAATCCGAGAAGAGGCTGCCAAGGAAGCCGAAAAGAACATGGTATCTGCAAAGTCTGAATATGAGAAAGCAATTAAGGAGCTTAAGAAAGAAAAGAAAGCGGCTGAAAGCAGGGTCAAGGAGATAGAAGAAGCTCATAAAAAGGAGCTTGATGATATGTCCGCATCGTTGGGAGCGGACAAGGCAGCCACTGATGAACGAATAAAAGAGCTTGAACGCAAATTGCAGTCGGCTGAAAAACCTGCCGATGCAGAACTTATAGAATTTAAATTCTATTTTTCAGAGACCCAGGAGAGCCTTAAAAAAATGATATCGGCACTGAATAATGTGTCAGATCCTGAGAAAAAACAAAAATTCAAGGGAGCGGCAGTCAAATTCGTTTCAGCAATTTTATCGGATTTGGAACCTGATGAGAGGAGTTAATCAAATGAATTACACAAAAATTTATGCCGCAGTGGCAAAGAAGAAAACGATATATGTCTGGCAGCCGAACGAAAGTGACCAGTGGCTTATAGTTGATGGAGCCATATACAGTGTAAGCGGACTGCCTGACCTTAACTGTGAAAATGTCCTGCCTCTCATAGGTGTTGACAGTGAAACCAGTGCATCATACAACGTAAGCTATTTCAATGGGAAAGCCAAGGATATCTTGCAGAAATACATATACTGCAATGCCTGTGAAGGCGATGGGCTTATGGTCCCCACGAAGCTTGCATTCAGTGATGTGGTCGTGCTCAGAGGAGAAAGCAGCAATGCGCCTCGTTGCTTATTCGTAAAAGCAGAGAGCATCAAGCCGTTTTCGGGGCAGAGTGTTGAGTATATTTACAGGCCCACTCCCGATTACCCGTCCGGTTCAATAATAATCGTAAAGGAGGGACTTATGACAGTGGGAGCGGTCATTCCGTACAGCTTTAAAAATCGTCACATGGCGAGTGTGGATATTCTCAAACACGACCTTATCGCTGCTGCACACAAGATTGAAGAGCAGACCAAAGAGGACGAGGAATACGAGCAGACCGAACTCTGAGCATTCTCTTCTGCACTATATCAACAACGTATCCTATACTATTACATTTATATAGTATAGGATATCCTCGCATTTTCGCAAAAATAAAAATGGCCTAAAAAGGCTTTTAAAAACTCGTTTATAGTATTATCTTTTGAAATTATGAACGGAAGGAAGTGATAACGTGGTACGTGGGTATCTGATGGCTGTAACAGACATTAACGACGAGCGGCACATCGTTAAGACATACTCCTCGGGCATGATAAACAATCACGGGCTGAAAGGCAGAGCAAAGAAGTCCGCCGAGACTGCCGACAAGGTGAAGAAGCATAACCAAAAGGTCAGCATTCAGAATTTATGCTGGCTCATGCAGCTTAACTTCGAGGAGGGCGATTATAACCTGTCGCTGCATTACTATGCAAACGGTGACAGACCTTCCGATGAGTGGCAGGCGCAGAAAAATGTTGCTGCATTCTGCAAGGACCTGAAAAAATGGTGCAAACAGAATATGCCTGACGGATATTCTCTCGATTATCTGTACTGCACACACACTACGACAGCCAGAGGCGCTATCCACCACCACATGATATTACGCAAGGATATCCCGCTGCACGTCATACAGCATCTGTGGGCTAAATGGGGCAGTGTTTCCGTTGGCCGCAGTCTTTACAAGGGCTATGATTACTATACGCTGGCATGGTACTGGATAGCCGACCCGAAACATGAGCCGCACCCAAAGGGTATGCGGTCATACATACCGTCTCATGGGTTGAAACGTCCTGTAACAGTCCGTGAGATAGTTCCTGCGAAAACATGGCGCATAAACCCCAAAGCCCCAAAAGGCTGGCGCATCAAAGAGGACACGCTTTACAACGGCGTTGATGTTTACGGATATCCGTACCAGAGCTACACGATGATAAAAATATCGGACGTGCAGAGAATTTAGGCGTTTTGCAGTTGAGTGCAAGGAGGGCAAAGTGTGAAAAGAGTTAAACAAACCAATCAATTTAAATACCACCGTCAAGCTATTTTGATGAGTATTCAGCCTGAGTGGTGTGAGCTTATCAGCCAAGGTATCAAAACGGTAGAAGTACGCAAGAGTCGTCCTAAAATGGATCCTTCGTTTAAGGTGTATATTTACTGCACTCTCTCCGGTGAAGCATGGCTGACAAAGGGTGAACAGCCTGTGCAGGGTAACGGCAAGGTTATTGGAGAATTTATATGCAGCAAAATTGATGAGCTAAAAAGCAACGAAGTGTTTAATGCGCGTGAGATGTATAATCAAGCCCATCTGACAAAAGCGCAATTTTTGCGTTATGCCGATAATAAAACAGTTTATTTGTGGCATATAACCAAGCTAACTATTTATTCCGAGCCCAGATCACTTAATAAGTTTTATATTAAGCAAGCACCGCAGAGCTGGCGCTATGTTACTGAGTACTGGTGGATTTAAGGAGGCGGTCCAAATGTCCAAATGCAATACCTGTGTTTATCGCTTCCGTGACGAACATCGAACAGCCTGCGGGTATATCCTAAGCACCGGAGCGCCGAGGGGCTGCACTGTGGAGGAATGCGATAAATACAAACGTGGCAGATCATACGCAAAGGAAGCCGCACTTGCGGCTGTATCAATAAAGGGAAGGAGAGTAAAATGATCGAGATCGACTGGAAAGCAGAAGCTGTGAAAGAGCTGAGAAACTACAAATTCAACGTGCAGGGCGTAAAGAACCTGCGGGAGCGGATAGAGATACTTGACGCTCAGCTTGAGGGCATACGTTCTCCCGGAAGCACTGAGGGGGCAGGGAGCGGACGTGAGCGTGACGAGACCTACTGTGATGTTATCACTAAGCGGGACAATATGCGCAGGAGGCTTGATATCATCGAACGAGAAATACAGCTCATAGATAAAGCATTGTCAGCTCTCAGCCAGCCTGAGCGAGATGCTCTTGTTATCAGGTACATAAACAGCGAATATAACAGCATAGGGCATATCTGTTCAAAGCTCCACGTTGAGCGCACAAAAGCCTACAGTATCTGTGCAGGAGCATTGCAGCATTTTTCGGCTGCTCTTTTTGGCTTGTCAGCCGAAAAATAAGGGAGCGGAAGTCCTGCGGAAAATCTGCGGACAAATTGCGGACAAAATGCGTACTCCAAACGCCGTTTTTTGTGCTATGCTATTATCATAGCAAAGTGTAAAGGGGGGCATATTATGCGCAAAAGCTGCGTATATTGCGGCGGCATACACCCACAAGGCTATGTCTGTCCCTATAAGCCCAAGAACCGCAAAGGGCGTTCAAAGGCGGACAAGTTCCGCTGCACATCTGCGTGGCAGAAAAAGCGTGCGTATATTGCTGCAAGAGACCGTCATTTGTGCCGTATTTGCCTTGCAAACGGCATATATTCGCAGGATATACAGGTACATCACATCACGCCTCTTGCGGAGGACTACGACAAACGGCTGGACGATGATAACCTCATCAGTCTTTGTTCGCTGCACCACGAACAGGCAGAGTGCGGGCAGATACCTGCCGATCTGCTTCGAAAACTGGCGGTTTCCGAACCTTTTTCCACGTCCTGCCCCAAATGTTGACGGATTGTGAACCGAGATGCCCCCCGCCCTTCGGGCCTCCTCCGAGTGAGACCTTTTAGACCAACGCCTGCCCTCTGTACACAAAAAATCTGTAAAATGAAATTTTTTGACAGGAAGTGAGGAAATGGCAAGACCTTGCAAGTCGGCTGGACTGCTGACGGAATGTTCGCAGACCAAAGCGGAAATTGCAGCACGGCAGGAAAAGGAAATCCAACTCAGGGGCAAAAGCAAAAAGCCGCCGACTGCCCCAGTGTGGCTGACGGCAAATCAGAAGAAGATTTTCAGGCTCATTGTGGCCGAGCTGAAAGAGGCGGATATCCTGTGCAAGCTTGATGTGTGGATATTGCAGGAGTGTGTTATTGCGATAGACAGTCTGGAGCAGATAGACAGGGCCTGCAATGCTGACCCCACACTCATATATGCCAAGGACGTTCTTTCCGCAAGAGAGAAAAATACAAAGATACTCTTCCGCTGCTGCAACGAGTTGTCGCTCTCGCCGCAGTCCAGAGCCAAGATAGCAAACATCAACGTTCAGGCTGACGATGGAACGGCTCTTCTCAGGGCTATTCTTGCGGGAGACGGTGAAGACGAGGAATGAATGCGTTCTGTTCTTTTTAGAGGACCGGGCGCATTTTTTATGTCAAAATGAAAGGAAAGGATATGATGTTATGAAAAAAATATTTATTTCTCAGCCTATGAGAGACAAAACGAATGATGAAATTCTCCGTGAAAGAGAAAAGGTGGCAAAGGCGTTTTCCAAGTATTACGGTGAAGATGTTGAAATACTTGAAAGCTATTTTAAAGACTATGACCCCAAGAACGGTTGCATCCCTTTAAAATATCTTTCAAAGTCACTTGAACTGCTTGCCGATGCGGACATTATCTATTTCTGCCCTGGCTGGGATACTGCGAGAGGGTGCAAAATAGAGCATCAATGCGCTGTTGAATATGGCATAGAGAGGATCTATGAGTAAAAGGGGTCGAAATCGACCCGGATAACCCCCTCGATTTCGAGGGGTTAAGAAAGGGTGATGAGATGGATTTTGAGATAAGGGCGGACGGTGTCCTGCACATTGAGGGCTACGTTAATGCCGTCGAGCGTGACAGCCGCATTGTGATGTGCCCCGAATGCGGCAAATGCGTTGAGCAGATCGCCGCAGGCGCTTTCGGCAATGCTCTGAGAGCGGCAAAGAATGTTGATATGCTGCTAAATCACGACAAGGGGCGGAAGATAGGCTCCACTTCCGAGGGCACTCTCGCCCTTACAGAGGACAGTATCGGGCTGAGGGCGTCGGCAGACATCACTGACGAGGAAGTTGTGGAAAAGGCGAGAAACGGGCTTCTCCGTGGCTGGAGCTTCGGGTTCAAGGCTACCGACACCGAAATAGAACAGCGCTCTCAGGGCGTACCCAGACGGCACGTAAAGGCGCTGAACATCTCCGAGGTATCGCTGATAGATGACCGTTACCGTCCCTGCTATGCAGGCACTTCCATTGAGCTGAGAGCTGACGAGGGAGCGGAAGAAGCGGATTTTACAGAGCTGAGGATCGACACCTCGGCTCATGAAAAGACAGACACACCCGACTACAGCTTTTATGAAGCCCGCCTTGCCCGGGTGAGAATGAGAGAGCTGGAGCTGAGAGCCGAGGCGGCGGAAGCATTTGAGGTTAGATATAACCCTTATCATGATGAAGAGGGCAAGTTTGAATCAAAAGCTCATTCAGGCTCTCAAAAAAGCTTGACAGGAAACAGGCAAAATGTTAAACTTGATTCAAAGGGTATCCCATATGAATATCCTGAACTCAGGTTGCCTAAAAAAGAATATGGTAAGGTAATCCGTGCGATAGATGATCTGTATGCTTCAAAATATGAAGGAAAGTCCAAGGGCTGGCTCACTCTTTCAAAAGAAACATACAAATTTGAAATCCACGGTTTCAACGAATATAATATTTATGAAAAGAGGAAGGACTGAGGCGGCTTATGAATGAAAACTCAGAATTAAAAGCTCTTTTGGAAAAAGTATGCGACACTTATCCCGATTTCGTGCACGGAGTAATGCTCGAAGTAAGAGATGAGGGTGAAAGCGTTGCCGACAAGCTCATTAAGTATATAAAAGCCAACCCAAAGGCTGATTCATCTGAGATCACAGCCTACTTAGATGAAATAATCGGCATACCGAAATGGAATCCGGGAAAAGGGCAATTTGAATGAGATTTTGCCGACCTTTGACCAACGATAATTACCTAAGGCGAAAAGCCAAAGATACGGAGGCGCAAAAATGAAAGGTGAAATTTGTCCTGTATGCGGAAAGCACACTTTTGAAGAAGACAACTGTTTTGAGATCTGCCCCGTTTGCGGCTGGGAAGATGATGCTGTTCAAAGGAAAATGCCCGATTATCCTGAGGGAGCAAACGGCATGAGCCTGAACGAATACCGCAGAAGATATGCGGAATATCTCAAAGAAAGCAAGTAAAAACCGATTATACCAATAATCAAAATGACCGTTTTGCAGTCGGCTGCACAGCAGCACTGCAAGGCGGCTTTTTTATACCCAAACGACCAAAACAAGGAGGAAAAAAGCATGAATTTAAAGTCACTTATCGAAAAGAGAGGACAGCTCACCGCACAGATGAACGCTATTCTCGGCAAGGCAAAGGAGGAGAACCGTGCGGTCTCCGACGAAGAGGCGGCACAGTTTGAAGCCCTTGACAAGGAGATCGCAGACACTGACCGTTCCATTGAGCTTGAAAAACGTGCCCAGAAGGTCAATGACACAGGCTGTGACCTTGACGGCGGTTCAGATCTCATCGCCGATGACGGTGAGGAAAAGAGAGCCGCAAAGGATATCGTATCCGATTTTATCAGAGGCAATGAGCTGAGAGCGGGAGAGATGACCACTTCCACAACAGGCAGCATTATCCCCTCAGAGTTCTCGCAGGACATTATTCACAAGTTCACTGAGCTTTCGGGCATCGTTAACCGTGTATCTGTGGTAAACAGCGCAGGCACCTACAAGCAGATCGTAGCGGACAACGACAACAAGATATCCGCAGGCTGGACAGGCGAAATTGAGGAGATCACCTCTTCCGCCGCAAAGTTCAAGACCATCGAGATAAAGCACCACAAGCTTACTGCTCTGGCAAAGCTCTCCCTTGAAGTAATCAACCAGAATGCCTTTGACATCGCAACAGAAGTCGAGAACCAGACCCTGCGTGACATGGCTGTAAAGGCTGAGACCGCTATCATCAAGGGCACAGGCACAGACCAGCCCAAGGGACTTGTAAAGTCAGGTACAGCGTTCACACTTGCGTCTGCCGCTGCCATCACAGCTGACGAGATCGTGAAGATATTCCATTCCCTCAAAAGCTTCTATCAGCAGGACGCAGCATGGATAATGAGCAACGACACCCTCTGCGCTGTAAGACTGCTGAAAGACGGCGACGGTCATTATATCTTCCACCAGAATGACCTTACAAGCGGCTATGTCGGCACCATTCTCGGCAAGCCTGTGCTGGTTTCCGAAGCTATGGACAATATGGGCAGCGAGGCGCACCCTATCATTTTCGGCGATTTTGCAAGGGCATACAAGGTAAATCTCAACCCCGATATGTCTATGCAGATACTCAACGAAAAGTATGCGGAGTACGGCATGAAGGGTATCCTTACCATTATGTGGCTTGACGGTCAGCCTGTGAACGAGGACGCTTATGTCGTCGCTTCCTGCCCTAAGGTAGGCGGCTGATGATGTACACAGCAAACGTGTCATTCGCAGGCAAGGTAAGTATGTACAAGGGTGAGGTAAGGGAGCTGTCCGAGGCGGCGGCTTCCGAGCTTCTCCGCTGCGGATATATTTCCGAAGTCGAGCCTGAAAAGGAGGAAGCCCATGAAACTAAGCGAGGCAACTCTGGCAAGCGTAAAGCTTGCGATGCGCATTGACTACGACCTTGACGACAGCCTTATCGAAGACATTATGGAAGCTGCCAAGGGCTACATACGCACCTACACGGGGCTTACAGATGAACGGCTGGACGATTATCCCGAAGTGATACACGCATTCAACTGCCTGTGCATTGATATGTACGACAACCGCTCTGTCGAAATAGCCAACGGCAGGGAAAATCCCACGGTAAAGCAGATACTTGGCGGAATTGCGGTGAATTACCTATGATAACGGCAGGTCATCTCAATGCTGTGATATGCTTCCAGCGGTCGGTGAACGATGTGTGGGAAGACCACCTCACCTGCCGTGGCTACATCAACGGACTTAGCGGAAACGAGTTTTTCATAGCCAACGCAGGCTATGAGGCGGCGCTGACGGTAACGATACAGTGCAGATATCAGCCTGCGCTTATGCGCATTACACCAATGCAGTACAGAGCTGTATCGGGCGGCGTGGTATATGAGCTTATTTCCCCTGCCGATGATGTGGGCAGCAGGCACAGCGAGATAAAGTTCCGTGCAAAGCGGATATACACCGAGGAGGACGGTCAATGACCTTTGAAGAGATACTGGCGGAAGCCAAAAAAATATGTGGGCGCATGGAATGGCACTCTTTCAGGGCTGTTCCCGGTGAGCACCGCTTCGGCACCTATAACATTCCCAAAAAGGACTTTGACGGTGCTGACGAAATGGCATTTTACCGCCATTATCCCCTTGAAATTACGTTTTTCTACCGTGAAAGCAAGCAGAAAAGCGATTTTGAGGGAGAAAAGAAATTCGAGGCTGCCGCAGCAGGAGCGGGCGAGTTTTCCTGCACCATGGGCTACGACAGCACAAACAATCTGTTCTACACACAGTATGTGTTTGATATTACAGAACATATCGAGGAGGAATGATCTATGGCAATGACCAAAAAGACCTATTACGGCTCGGGCCGTGTTTACAGCGCCGACTATGACGCAAGCAAGTTTCCTGCAGTTGCGGATACCAAAGCCATCACATCTGAGGAAGCGGCTGCAATCATCAAGTACATTTCGGGCATTATGGTTGAGGATAACCAGATAGGCTACCTTAAAGACGGCTACGAGGTAAAGGTGGAGACTTCCAACCTTTCCGACAAGTCAGACCTGGGCGAGATGAAAATTGATGCTATCTCCGATGAAAAGGGCACATCAAACTTCAAGCTCTTCAATGCAAACGGTGAGACTATCGCAAAGCAGTACCCCACCGCAAAGTATTCCAAGGACACCACGTCGGGCTTCGGATTTACCTTTGTAGGCGGTCTGGGCAACATGGACGAGACTGTTCACGTTGTTGCATTCAAGCACGATGACAAGAAGTACGGCGATACCGTGGTCGTTGTTATCGGAAAGAACACAAGCGGCTTTGACGCTGTATGGAAGCAGGACAGCGTAACTCCCTTTGCGTGTGCATATGCCCTGGAGCCTTTTTATGATTCGGGCGAGTTCATGCTTATGGTCGATGCAAAGGCAGGTCATGTATGGACTGCGAGTGGGGAATAACCCCGTTTGAAAAGCCTGTTTTTCCCGTTGCTCTTCCGCCTGTGGGCATTATCAATGTTCCCGTATGCTCAAAGCACACATGGGACGTTATCAACATTGCCCGCAGCGGCAGGGAGATAAAAAGGGCTGCATATCTTCTGGCGGAGATCCCCGAGGATATGCCAATACAGTCCCTGTGTGAGTTTGTGAGCGGCTATATCAAGGCTGTGAACGACTACTGCGAGGACTTTGCGGATATCTACGGCATACCCGACAAGCCCGATTTTGAGCATGACGAGGAAGAGACAAAGCTCCCTGTGCTGACATTCGGTGAACGCATTGTCAGGGAACATACGGGGTTTGACTTTGACCGCATAAACGAGCTTGATATCCTTGATTACAAGCTCCTGCTTGCAGATGCCTGCAAGATAAAAATACTCGGCAGGTCGGACGGCAGCGGAAAGGCATATCTCAACGAGTGCTGGGAGTTTATGCACAGGAAAAGCAGTATTTTTGAGTGAAAAAGGAGGGCGTATTTTGCTTGAATATCACCGATACAAGGGCATACAGATACGCCCTTTTTTGTGTTAATGAGACCGACGGCAAGGTCGGACGATACGTAAAGAAGCAGTGCAAAAAATGGCTTGAAATTGCGGACGGAAGAAACCCCGATGCGTATGTGAGCATGGCGGAATACAAGCGGATAAGCGGCATTCTCCGCCTTATGGTACACCCTGACCTTAACTGCCCTATGCTTACGGGGCTGGAAGATTATGCGATGCTGTTCATCGCTGCGGTGCTGTGCACCAAGGGCAGGGACGGCAGGCGGTATTATTCCACGGCTATCCTTGAAATTGCCCGCAAGAATTTCAAGACATTTGTTTCGGCGGTCATATTCATTATTCTGATGCTGACCGAGCCGAGGTTCGCCCGGCTTTTTTCCGTAGCGCCTGACTATAAGCTTTCATCGGAGCTGAGACTGGCGGTACGAAAAATTATTAAGGTCTCTCCGCTTCTGGTGAAGCATTTCAAAATAAACCGGGATATGATAACCTGCAAGCTGACGGACATTGAATATACGCCCCTTGCGTACTCCAATGACCGACTGGACGGCAAGCTTGCAAACGCCTTTCTGGCGGACGAGGACGGCGCAATGGACAGCTATCCCGTAGAAGCAATGACCTCATCACAGATAACTCTGCCCAACAAGCTTGGTATTATCATATCTACCCAATACCCAAATGAAAACAATGATTTCCTTGACCAGATAGACCTTAGCAAGAAAATTCTTGACGGCATAATCGAGCGTACAAATGTGTTTGCGCTGCTGTATGAGCCTGACATAGAGATCATCAACGACTGGGAGCATAACGACAATGTTATCTATCAGGCAAATCCTGCGGTACACGGAAAGCCTCAGATGCTTGATAATCTCTTTGAAAAGCGGCAGATGGCTGTGCTTTACGAAAACAAGCGGGAGAATTTTCTCTGCAAGCACTGCAATATCCGCTACAAGTCCGTGGGAACCGAGGGCTATGTGCCTGTTGACAAGGTACAGCGCTGCCGCATAGAGCCTGACGACAGCTGGTGGAGAGGCAGGCGGGTATATCTGGGCAATGACCTTTCACTCACGGACGATAACACTGCCGTTGCTATGGTCACAAATGATGACGGCGTTATTGTTGCCCGTGTGATGGGCTTTATCCCTGCGGACAAGATAGAGCTTAAATCCACAAGAGAGGGCATTGACTACAAGAAATTCGTTGCCGCAAGGTACTGTATTGCCTGCGGTGATGAGGTCATCGACTATGCTGTTGTGGAGGGCTACATCCTGACCCTTGAAAGCACTCTGGGCGTGACCGTTGTGGATGCAGGCTGGGACAGAATGAATGCGCTGTCCTCGATGCAAAAGGTGGAAAGTGCGGATGATCCTATCGAATGCACCATAGTAAAACAGCATTCAAGTGTTCTGCACCCTGCCACAAAGCTGTTGAAAGAGAGCATACTGGGCGGAAGCTTCCGCTATGAAAGAAATGCTCTGCTGGAAAACAGCTTTGAAAATGCCCGCTGCACATATGACACCAACATGAATATGTACGTCAACAAGAAGCGCAGTGCGGGCAAGGTGGATATGGTGGTGGCGCTGATAAACGCCGTGTATATGCTTATGGAAAACGAACTGCTGGCAGATGATTTTGTCTTCCAGTGCATTGATATATGATAAGGAGGGATCTTGATAATGGCGTTTAAGATTTTCGGCAGAAAGAAAAGTCCTGAGACTGCGGAGAATTATTCTTTCCCTATAGAAGAGAGAGCCGAGACCAAGGTATCGGAGGGCGGCTCGGGAGCGGAACTGCTGGCGGCGGCGCTCAGCGGCTGCCGTGTGACTGCTGACACAGCTATGCAGGTCCCTGCTGTTGCAAGATGCGTGAACATGATAGCGGGAGCGGTGGCTATGCTGCCCGTGAGAATGTACCGCAAGGGTGAGGACGGCAAGCCCCAGGAGATAACCGACGACCCACGTATCACGCTCCTTAACGGCGACACAGGCGACACTCTGACCGCCGATGCAATGCGCTACGCATGGGTAAAGGACTATCTGCTGTGCGGCGGAGGATACGCTTACATCGAGCGGAAAATGGGAATGCCCACGGGGATTTATTACATAGCTTACAGCGATGTGGGCGTAATAAAGAACACAACAGACCCCATTTACAAGAAATACAACTACAGCATAAGGGGCAAGAGCTTTTACCCTTATCAGCTGCTGAAAATACTCCGAAATACCGACGGCTACGGCAAGGGCAGGGGCATTATTGATGACAGTCCCCTTGTAATTGATACGGCGTACAGCATGATAAAGTTCCAGCGCTCCCAGATGATGAAGGGCGGCAGCAAAAGAGGATTTCTGAAAACCGAAAGCAGAGTTGACCAGAAGGTCATTGACGAAATAAAGAGCAAATGGAGAAATCTGTATTCCACAGAGGATTCCGAAAGTGTAATGTTTCTGAATGCCGGCATTGACTTCAAGGAGATATCCGCAACGTCCGTGGAAATGCAGATAAACCAGAACATACAGACCATAAACAGCGAGATACTGAGGCTTTTCGGCACGTCTGACGGCATACTCAGTGCGGACACGGTAAAAAACGCCGTAATGCCTGTGCTGGACGTTATGGAAGCGGCGTTTGACAATGACCTGCTTCTCGAAAGCGAAAAGGGCAATGTATATTTCGCTTTTGACACCCGAGAGCTTACCAGGGGCGATATCCGGAGCAGATATGCGGCTTATTCCGTTGCGCTGAAAAACAACTTCATGCAGCTTGACGAGGTGAGGGCGCTGGAAGATCTCCCGCCACTGGGTGTGAATTTTATCAAACTGGGGCTTAATGATGTGCTTCTTGACCCCGTTACCAACAAGATATACACCCCCAACACCAATGCTATGGTTGACCTTGGTTCGGGTGAGGGAGCGGTCAAGGCGGAGCCTGTTGACGGCTCTACGCTTTAAGGAGGCGGGAATATGGCGGACGCTCTGGGAGATCAGATATACAAGGACATACTCGCATACACAAATGACGTTGTACGCAAGGCTGACAAAGCCGCAAAGAAAATACAGCGGCAGATGGTACCGATGGCGACCAACGCATCGCCTGTCAGGCAGTATTCTACACACACGCAGGAGGTAAGCAACATCACGGCGCACAGAGCTCCTCCTGCGGTGCGCAAAGCTGTACACCGAAAAGCCGCTGACAAATATCAGCCGGGATATTTTAAAAGCGGCTGGACTGTAGGCACTATCGCCATAGCCAACGGCAAGCTTTACGGCGTGCGCAACAAGCATATGCCCACGGTCACTCACCTTATAAACTTTGACCATGATCTTGTAGTTCACGGCATCAGGAACGGTGTTGTACACGGCAGCGGTTTTGTTGATGCGGTGCAGGAATGGGCTGAGAGGGAGCTTGACAAGCGGCTTTCGGAATTTTTGGAAAAGGAGTGATATTGTGGCCAATAAATACGGCTATATGGCGAAGATAGGTCTCAGTGACGATGGTTTGCAGACGAGCCTTAAAGAGATAGACAGCTCTCTCAAAGAGGTTGACCGTTCCATTGCCGCCACCGACAAGGCTATAAACAACGCAGGCAAGGCAGGACTTGAGACCACTCAGCTGTGGGAACAGCAGTATGATCTTCTGAAAACTCAGATAGAGACCACTGCAGAAAAGCTCCAGGGGCTGGAAAGCGTACAGAGCAAGGTCGCTGAGGCATATGATAACGGCGCTATTGATTATTCGGTATATATCGAGTTCCAGAATGAGATTGCAAATACGGCGACTAAGCTGGAAAATCTGAAAAAGCGGGCTGAGGAAGCAAATGCAGCGCTTCACCCATCGGCGGACACATCGACCTACCAGACAATAAACACTTCTCTCGACGGTGTAAATCAGCGGTATGCCAATTCCAGAAAAGAGCTTGAAGAAGTTAACAAGGCTCTCAAAGTTTCGGGCGATAATGCACAGCTTATGGCTCAGAAAAATACTCTTCTGGGTGAGGCTATCCATGATGCACAGGTCAAATTGCAGGTGCTTACTTCCCAGCAGGAGCGAATGAATGAGGCTGTCCGCTCAGGCGATACCACGGCAGAGGAATATCGTGCGTTTCAGCGTGAGATAGCCAACACGCAGGCGGAGCTTGCGGCCCTTACGGAAGAGCAGAAAAATCTCGGAAAAGCCGTTGAGGAAACAGGCAATAAAAGCGAAAAGGGACTTGAAAAAACTACTGATGCGCTGAAAAAGGTTGAAAAAGTTGCGATGGCAACTACAGCCGCTGTCACCGCTGCCCTTGGAAAGCTTTCAAGCGATGCTCTCAGCGCCTATTCTCAGTATGAGCAGATGGTGGGCGGCGTTGAAACACTTTTTGCGGGAGCGGAGGATATTGTTCTGGAGAATGCCCGGAACGCCTACAAGACCGCAGGAATATCCGCCAACAGCTACATGGAGACCGTAACAGGCTTCTCGGCAACACTTTTACAAGGCCTTGGCGGCGACACTCAAAAGGCTGCAAGTATAGCGGATCAGGCACTTATTGATATGGCTGATAATGCGAACAAAATGGGCACGGCTATGGGGTCGATACAGTACGCTTATCAGGGCTTTGCAAAGCAGAACTATACAATGCTCGATAACTTAAAGCTCGGTTATGGCGGCTCTCAGGCGGAAATGGCACGTTTAATAAACGATTCGGGCGTGTTAAACGGTCAGATGGTGGCTACTGCAAAAAATGTCAAGGAGATACCCTTTGACAAGGTGATAGAAGCTATCCATGTGATACAAACAAACCTTGGTATAACAGGCACTACCGCAAAGGAAGCGGAGACCACCATTGAAGGCTCTCTCAACAAGCTGAAAGCTTCGTGGGAAAACGCTCTTGTTGAGATAGCACAGCCTCTTGATGATTTTGCGCAGGACGGGCTTACCGTCCTCAATGACAACGTTGACGAAATAAAGGAAGCCCTTGTTGATACCATGGAGGAAATAAAGCCTCTGCTTGATGATACGCTTGAAAAAGTCAAGGACTGGATAGAAAGCGGAGGACTGAAAGAGCTTTCGGAAAACATAGTAGGCACTGTTGAATTTATCATCAATAACAAGGAAACGCTGCTCGGCATTTTTGCGGCGCTGGAGCTGGCTCTCGGCGCTGAGAGGATAAGCAAGGCTGTCAGCGGACTGAAAGACGTGACATCTGCCATAAACGGCATTGGCGACGCTGCAAACACGGCTGTTGGCGGCGTTGATGCTATGTCGATGTCACTCAGCGGCTGGGTCGCTGTTGCCACTGTGACCATTACCACCGCAATGGCGCTCAAAACTGCCATTGATAATGCTGCCGACCGCCTGGGAGAACACTCCGAAGAGGTAAACGCTCTTGATGACGAATACAAGGAGCTTAACGAGACCCTGGAGGAATATAACAGGCTGAAAGCCGAATCCATTGAGCTTGCGGCACAGGAAGCAGGGCAGAATATAGAAGATGCCAAGGCAAGGGCGCAGAGCTACAAGTCTCAGATAGATACGCTGGAAAGTCTCATAGCAAAGAACCGTGAATATTACGGCACAGACGACCTGAGGGGCAATGAGCTTCACTATTTTGACCAGTCAGGCAATGCAGTGGGAAATGCGGGATCCTTTGATGAGATATCCGACCAGCTGGGTTCGCTGTACAGCAATTATTACGCCGCCAACGATATTGTCAGGGCATACAGCGAGACTATTGACGAGGCTACGGATAACAGTGTAAAGCACATGGGCGAGGTAAGCGAGGCCGCCGCAAATTCCGTCAAAAGCGGTGAGGAAGCTTTGGCGAGTGCATGGGAGCATATCCGTGCGACCACCAAAGCAAAAATGGAGGAGTATGACAGCGACCTTGCCACCCACAAGATAGATGATAACACCTACTGGGCGCAGAGGAAAGCGTATCTTGAAGCCCACAGGGACGAGGAAAGCGAGGAATGGTGGAAATATTACGATGCCGTGACCGACCATTACGACAAGCTTTCCGAAACAGAAAAGACGGCAGCCGATAAAGCGGCAAAGGAAGCCGAGAACGCCCTCAAGGAGAGCTATTCACAGAAATACGAAGCCCTCAAACGCCAACAGAAAGAAAACGGCTATGACGATCAGTGGCTGGCGGACGAGCTGAAAAAGATGCTTTCCGAGCTTACCGAGGGCAGTGACCTGTATAACACCTACTACGACAAATGGCTTGACCTGACGGACAAAATATCCGATGCTACCGAAAAAGCCACGGAAAAAGAGGTCAAGGAGTGGAAGACATCTGCCGACAAGGTATCAGATGCTGTTGAAAAGAAATATGAAAAGGTGCAGCAGGCTTTTGAAAAAGCCAAAAGCAGCTATATAAATACTCTTGATATGTCCGCTTCCGATAAGCCCGAGGACGATGTATATTCCCGCATGGGGCTTGCCCGTCCGAAAAGCAGTGAAGAAGAGGATACGGGTAATCAGTACGATTTCAGCAGTGAAAACATCAGCAGGCAGACCAAGGAGCTTGACGAATACACAAGGAACATGGAAAAGCTGGAGAACTCGGACATTCCCGAGGAATATCTTGAAAATATCCGTTCCATGAACTTTGACAAGCGAAAGGAATATGTCAAGGAGCTGTTAAAGCTCTCTCCCGAAAGGCTGAAAAAGCACTACGCCGACATCAGCAGATATTATCAGTCTGCGGAAAGGGCAGGCAGGAGTGACACCCAATCGCTGAAAGATGATGCTGACAAGGCTGCCGAGGAGGCAAAGAACACCATCAAGACCTCTCTTGACGGTCTCAGCTCCAACGCCTACGAAAGCGGCAAGGCTGCGGCTGAGGCGTACTGGAAAGGCTTCAAGGAATACAAGGCGGACACCGACAAACTCATGGGTGTGACCTCCGCAGGGTCGGGCGGCACGTCATCATCGGCTGCGGCAGTAACGCCTGTAAATCTCACCATCAACGTCAACGGCAAGCAGGTCGCCACTGTGAATACCGAGGACTATCTCAACAAGATGAAAAACGAAGGAGGGGTGATAGATGTCTGACAGATACAACGGCGGTATATCCGTAAAGATCGGCAGTTATTCGCTGAAAAAGATATCCGCCTATTCGCCGTCGTGGGAGATCATCACGGACACGTTTACTGCATATGACTACAAGAACGTGAGCGTTTACAAGGGGCGGCGTTTCAAGCTGAACGTCACAACGGGATATCTTACGCCTGACGAGCTTCACGATCTGCAAACGGCGCTTTTTGCCCATAGTTTTACTGTTGTGACCCCTGATTTCACGGGTGCAGTGCTGCTGGACAGCTGTTCCCAGCCTCTGGCGCACGCAAACATTTACGGAAAATATTATACAGTTTCCTTTGCCGTTTCCGCTGTGGCTGTCACAGGCGGGAGCGGCTCTCTTTAGCAGCCTGAAAATCAAGGTAGGCGGGGCGGAACTGAGCACATTCGGAGATGCTGAGGTCACAAGGTCGGTGTCGGGCATAGGCACATCGGGGATTTGCACATCTCAGCTGACGTTCACCTGTCCTGCGCCGTTATCGGTGTACCGTGCGGCGGTGGTGGAGGTCATAGGCGTTGACCTGCCCAAATACTACATCGACAGCAGGACGGCAAAGGACGGCACCGTAAGCGTGACGGCTCTCGACCGAATGGCGTACACCGACAAGGATTTTGACATCGGCTGGGTAGATGTGGACAGCGGGGACAGAGTTCAGACCTCTGCGGTGCTCGGTGTCATTGCCATCAAGTGTGGATTTGCAGGCTATGCCGCTGTTATCCCCGACTGGCTGGGCAGTCTGCCAAAAGCCATGGTGGGCGGTGTCAGCTGTGCAACTATCCTCGAAAACCTTTCAACGGTGATGTGCGGATTCTGGTACACTTCCAACGGAAATGAGCTGGCGTTCCTCTCCTACGGCACAGCCTCGGGGAATATGCCTGTATCCGAACATTCGGCGCTGGCGATAGGCGACGAATACACGGCGCAGGGTGTGCGGGTAACAAACGGCAGCACAGTCTATGAGAGGGGCAGCACGCTGTATGATTATGACACCTTGCAGATATCCTCGGAGCTTGCCACGGACGGCACTGCGGCGGGCATCTGGGACAATGCGGAGGGCAAGGCATATGACGCTGTGAGCTGTTCCGACTGCGTTCTGACGTTTATACCGTTCCCCGGCTGTGATGTGACTTTCGGGCAGTTTCCGAGCCGCAGCTACCGCATAATGTCCGTAACGGCAAAGCTGTCATCGGGCGGCATTATGGGCAGTCTGACCACATCTGCACCTTCGGGCGGAGAGATATCCCGCAGGGGACGGCTGACACGTACTGTCAATGGCAAGGTCACTGAGGGCGGACGCTACGGCAACAGCCGCATAACGTCCGACGGTATCATGTTCGAGGAGGAGTGATATGGGCAAGAGCTACAGGCTTATCGCAAAGGTCAGGACAGGCGGCTTCGGGCTGTCCGAGATGGTCATTACAGACCGTCTGCCCGACAAGATCGAAAAGATATCCGACAACAAGGTCATTGCCACATACGGTAATTATCGCCAGGTATGGACCGCCGAGGGGAGCGGAAATGAGAGGCATAATTTCAAGGAGGTCATTGAGGAGGTGGGCAGCGATGACGGCAGCTGAGGCGGCGGAGATCATGATATCGGGGGGTGAGGGCGGCAAGGTCAAGCCCATAACTATAACGGAAAACGGCACATACAATGTTTCCGATGCCGAAAAAGCTGAGGGGTATGTGGGATTTGCGCCTGTGACGGTTGATGTGCCTGACAGATATCAGGAGGGATATGATAAAGGATACGATGACGGTGTAAAATCGGTTGTTATCAGTCCCCTGACGGTCACCGCAAACGGCACATATAGCGCCGCTGATTATTCCTGTAATGGATTCGACCCTGTGAATGTCAATGTACCGGACAGATATCAAGAGGGCTATGAGGACGGACAGGAACATGGCAAATATACATTTCCCGATGGCACATCATACAGCGATGTTGTAAACATCGTCGGCGGCGATGCCATTACCGATGAAACGTTGGGTGTACAGGTCAGAACAACGGAAACATACGGGGAAGATATGTATTCAACCCAAACCATTGTTTATGATTTATCGGGAAATCCATTATCAACATTGCGGAGTTGGGGATTTGCCAATAGTTTCCTGCCGACATGGGGAATGCCTAAAGTAACATATTTTTCGGTGACTGACAGCACAACAGGAGCCTGGAAGATCATATACACATGGGACAGCGGGGGCACTAACGAATTTACAGGCACAGATACCTATTTGATTGGATTTGGGGCAGATGGGCACAAGTATTCGGCAAGCAATTAAAGGAGGATATTTATGGTAAAAGAAGTAAAAGGCTGCAACAGGGTCATCGAGATCACCCTTGACGGCACTGAATGTGCTGTGAAATTTGATGCTAAATACAACGGATTTGATATCCGCAACAAGTCGGGCAAGGATATCACAGTATCCCTGAAATCAGGTGCTGCCAAGGGCGATGATGGCGTTATCACCATTGGGGACGGCGAGACGTTCAACTATATGCACATGATGGGGCTGGACACTGTATATATCACAGGTTCGGGTGCTGTGGCTGTGGCGGCAAAAAATGAGGCTGCGGCAAATTTTAAGGCTGTTCGGAGAGGGGGTGAGACAGTTGACATAAACCCCACGTCTATTAGCGAAAATCATAATAACATATTCCTTGGCGATGATTTATTCGCCAAGGGATATGATATCAATGATATCTGCGCTATGATTAGTGACGGAAGTTTTTCTGATATCTATATCGGTGACTATTTCACGCTATCGGGAGACATTGCGAATGTCCCCTGTTTTGTGGAACAGACCGGTGATGACGGTACAAAATCGCTGGTTGAATCGACCCAGACTGTCACATACAATACTAAATTCCGCATTGCCGGAATAGATACATACCTGAATACTGGTGATACGGCATTTACAGCACACCACGCTGTTATTGTGCCTGATGAGAATATCGGAACCAATCGAATGAATGGTACGAATTCAACTACTGGCGGATATGTTAGCAGTTTCATGTTTGCATCAGTATTACCTGTGTATAATACGCATTTTTCAGCGAAACTAAACAATCACCTGTTGTCACATCGTGAAATTCTGAGCAATAGTGTAACTGGAAACCAGGCAAGTGGCTGGGCGTGGGCTAATGTAAAAATCAATCTGATGTCTGAACCAGAAGTGTATGGCAGTAATCTGTGGGGGAACAAATATGATGCAGGTGTAAATTATAGGCAATTTCCGTTGTTTAGAATTGCATCAAAATATATTTGTAACCGCAACTGGTGCTGGCTAAACACCATTGCTGGAGGAAGCGACTTTACGGCTATGACCAGCAATGGTAATGCAACCCGCAATGGTGCCGGGGTTGCACTTGCCGTACGCCCATGCTTCTGCATAGGCTGAGGAGGTACAACAAATGGATACATACAATGAAATCCAGCAGAAAATTGCTGACTGCCGCTGGCAGCTGTCGGATAGCGCCAGTCCTATTGGGGACTGGAAAATAGCCAAGTGCTATGAATATGCGTTGATGGGGCTGCCTGCACCGTATGACATGACCGAATTAAACGCCAAGCGGCAGGCGGTAAGAGATGAAATTAACGAGCTGGAAGAGAAATTGAAAAAATTTGATATTCCTGTGGTTAGGAAAGAAAGGGAGAAATAAAAATGGATAAGTTCACAGAATTCATCAAGATCATACTGGGCGGCATTGTTACGGCGGTGTCGGGATTTTTCGGCGGCATGGACGGCATCATGTTTGCGCTGATAGCGTTTATATCCATCGACTACGTAACAGGCGTGGCGGTTGCTGTAAAGCAGAAAAAGTTGTCCTCGGAGGTGGGATTCTGGGGTCTGGTGCGCAAGGTCTGCATCGTGGCGCTGGTAGGCGTGTCACATTTTGTAGATGTTTATGTCATGCACACAGGTGATATCTTCCGCCCGGCTATTGCGCTGTACTACATAGGCAACGAGGGCATATCGCTGTTAGAGAACATCGGCAATCTGGGCGTAAAGCTGCCTAAGAAGCTGATTGATATACTGGAGCAGATACGTGACGATAATTCGGGGGAGGGCAAAAATGATGAGCATTAACATCAAAATGGATACAGGCACTGCCAACACCACTGTTGCCAAAGGGCGATCCATCGAATGGATAGTGATCCACTACACGGCAGGCACATCATCGGCTGCGGGTAGCGCACACAATCTTGCGGCATGGTTCAGGGCGGGAGCAAATCCCGCAAACCCTGCCAGCGCTGATTTTATTGTGGACGATGAAAATGTTGTCTGCTATAATCCTGACATTGCAAACCGTTATTCATGGGGCGCAGGTGGTGTAAAATACACCAAGATGTCCACGTCAGAGGGCGGCAGATATTACGGCAAGTGCAGCAACAGCAACTGCATCAACATTGAAATTTGCAGCAACAAGAAAAACAGGAAGTCTCTGAGCGCAGATGACACGGACTGGTATTTCACCGATGCAGAGCTGGCATTGGCTGCTGAGCTGGTCAAGCATCTGATGAAAACATACGGCATTTCAGCTGACCATGTTATAATGCACCACCAGGTGACCGGCAAGCTGTGCCCTGCTATGTGGACACATTCGGAGGCAGAGCTTGAGGGCTGGAAGAAGTTTCAGCAGATGTTTATGCCTGCTGTCGAAAGCAATCAGATGTTTTATGTGCAGGTCGGGGCTTTTAGTTCCAGGGAAAATGCTGAAGCCTACCTTAAAACCGTGAAAAAAGACTATCCCGGTGCCTTTATTAAATCAATGTAAGATAAAAAATTCGCCGTCGGTAAGAGTGGACTAAGCTCTTATCGGCGGCGTTTTGTTAGTTTATTCTTATTTGAAAAAAGGAGGTGAATAATTTATATGAACATTTGAGGGAAGCTGGACTGATTATTTTAAACTGTCATTGGAATTATAGTAATAATTTATTGAATTTCAAAGTTACAATGAATGGCGCATATTCTATACTATTACACGAATTAATCTTGCTTGAATCAGAAAAAATTTTTATATCTATGTTATGTAAATCACATATAGCTTTTACACAATATAAGCCTAAACCGCTTCCCTCCTCATTGATCTTTGTAGCATTTTTCCCGCGTTTTCCTTTTTTAAACAATAAATCCAATTCATCTTCAGGACAAAATATACTGTAAGATTCTATAGTTATTATTGACTTTGTATCAAAATCCTTGAAGTTAATTAGTATTTCATTATTCTCTAAAGTGTATTTTATTGCATTATCTATTAAAAGAAGTGGGACAATCTCAAATGATGTATAAGCTTCAAAAGTCCTAAATGAATTTCCAGATATGTTTAACCTTACATTTTTCTTTTTATAATTTCGAAGCACCTTACAAATTTTGTCAAACTTTTTATAAACATTACACTCAAAGGGACAACCGTAATTAAAGCGATTCGAGGATCTTTCATAGTCGTATATAGAAAATCTACTTACGATCATACTGCTACAAGCATATATTGTTTGTACTTGTGTTAAAACATTTTCTGGTAAATCAAAGTTGAGCAGTACATCACTATGCTCTTTTATTTGAGCATTCAGCTTTTTTACTTCGTGTGATAAATCGCTTAAAGCTTCTTCTTTCTTTTCAATATTTTCATTAATGAGACTTTGATTAATTAAATCGCAAATTTGCTTTTCATTTAAAATAGGATTATAAATGCTCAAAGATCGCTGACTAAATAATTTAGCTTTGGATTTGCTATAAGTGTTACGTTCTCTGAAACTTGTGAAAATAAGCTTTTTATCATTTTGAGACATTACATATGTTGATAAACCATTTGGACAAGTAAAAAAGCCATTTTCGTTTTTATCAATTAGGTTTTGATAAAATATTTGACATTCGGAGCTTTTACAGCCTTTTTTGCAGTACGGTTCACAATTAATATAAAAGCCATCGCATATTTCCATATCTTCTGTCAGGATAGGAAGTAAATTCTTTCTTTCCATTTTTATAACACACCTTCTATGATTTTTACGAAAATTGTAGATAAAAAATTGGCCAGTATTTTTTCCATATCATTATTAGGCTCTTTACTTAATTGCTTTAATGAGGAGAAATTTGATTTCTTTACAGCATCGACATATTTATTTTCCAATTCTGCAACCATAATTGTATCAACATTGGCGTCTAATAAGGCTTCACGCATTTTTTTCCACTGTATTGCAGGATCAGCAAAGTCTCGAAGAGTTTTATCCAATATGGCGACCCAATCTTCAAGTGCTGTTCCTTTAGCTATAATATTATCTGCATAATTTAAATATTTCGTGTATTTGGGATCGTAATCACTTGCGGTATATGCGATAATAGTTTTCGAGGGGTAACGTTCCTTTATTTCTTTTATTAGATACGCACCCTCATATTGGCTATTAAACATTTTTCCAACGCCTCTTATATCACAAAGAATTACATCATAAGACTTTATATCAACGAATGTAGAAATATCAGATTTATATGAAACAGAAAAACCGTGTGTTTTGAAGCTATCTAAATATGCAAATTCATTATCGTCAATAATTAATATTTCTGTATTCTTTCTAAGCTTGTTCATTAATTGTTCGTTGTTAATTGCGGCTCCTCCTTCTAAATCATGTAGTTGATATTTTATATAATATATGTTCCCTAATTTCATATTAGCACTTCCCTTGTTATAGTTTTATTATAATTTTTGTTTAGCTTTAGGACTGTTAATTATAGCTTGATCCAGTAATTTACAAATAAGAGCATTAAGACTTGTACCGCTCTCTGCAGCAAATTTTTTATATTCGTCCTTTTTGCCTTTGGGTACTCGTATTTAAATGCTGTATGATTTATCAGCTAAATATTTTTTAAAATTGCGTTTTTATTACGCTCATATGCTGTTTTGGCCATAGTTGAACCGCCACTATTATATTATACACTGGTATATATATGCTTGCTATATGCGAAGTGACTATATTTATTGCGAGATTTTTGGTAAAAATACATACTTCATATAGCAGGCAAAAGAGGCAGTGAATTGCATACACAAGATGTTAATATGCCATATATATCGGGGATATTATAGCTATTGCAACCTTTTTGCAACCCTTTTTAAGAAATTTGCATTAAAACAGCGTAAAAAAGGCAAATTTTATGTCTGCTGTACATAAACAAAAAATCCCTGCAAACCGTATAATCAAGCGATTTACAGGGATTTATTCATGGTCGAGGTGACGGGACTCGAACCCACGGCCTCTTCGTCCCGAACGAAGCGCTCTACCAAACTGAGCCACACCTCGGCAATATGAATATTATATCATATCGGGCAGTGTTTGTAAAGCCTTTTTTGAAAAAAATTGCAGAGGTGTGCTTTGTTTATGAAAGCTCATGCGGAATGCTATGACACCTCTGCCGTTACATTTACCGCAAAGGTGATGTTTCCCTCGGAGGTGTGGCTTTGGGGGAGGATAACGGAAAGAAAGCCCTCGCTTAACCCACGCCTGCATATCTCTTCCGCGGAAAGGGAGATAATCCGCTCCGCTTCATGGGCGTATTCTTCGGCATTGGCAGAGCTGCCGGTTTCGTCTATACGGCACTTGAGGGACATATCTATGACGTATTCACCGCCGTTTTCCTTGCTTTGATAATAGACGGAGCCTTCGGCTTCTCCGAGGGTCATGCTGCCGCCCAGCACGCTCAGGCGTATGCCCTTTGCGCTGCGCATAAGGTCAAGGGCGGCGGTCTCGGATATATTCAGCTCCGATGTGCTGTTTGGCATGATTATTGCCGAGCCGCATATTTTATCGTCCCACATGGGTATTATGGCGATGGTATTGTTTTTGGCGGCGGCGGTGACGGTTTTAAGGTCGGCTCTTTCCGCCAGACCCTCGCTTTGGTAATGGCTGACGATGCCTGACAGTTCGTCGGCGCTTACGGCTGAAACGGCTTCCTTTGGGGTATGAGTGAAGAAAACGGGGCAGCCTGCGGATATGCGCTCGCCTGCCAGTGCTTTCAGTTTGCCGCTGTCACGAATTATGCTTTCATTTGCGTATATGGCGGTGCAGTGACCGAAAAAAAGTTGCCTGCCGCTGCTTCGCATTATCATGTCCGCTGCCTCGCTTATGCTCCTGCCGCTGCCGCTCAGCGCTTTGTATTGTGGGTCTGAATCCTCGCTGTCGGTGCTGTTATATACCTGAACGGTCAGCTCGTAAAGTCCGTCTGTTTCCGATATGCCCATGAGCTGAACGAACATTCTTTCGTTTACCTGAACTGCGCTGCATGAGGTCATGGTCAGCGCCATGAACAGTGCTGCGGCTGCGCAAAATAGCTTTTTCACCTTGCTTTCCTCCTTTTTTCCGGTATGAATATAAGCGCCAAGGGGGTCGCTCCCACAAGGATAAATGCGCAGACGGGGGAGCGGTAGATGCTTCCCACGCTTATTCCCCACAGCTCAGCTTCGGCGCCGATGAGGGCGAGGGCTGCCGTCAGTATGCCCCACCACCTGAACTTTGGCACGGCGGCGGTAAGGGAATGGCCTGCGCAGGCGCACATAAGGGAGGATACCGCTGCGGCGATAATTGTCCAGAGCATGAAAAATGCTCCGTCGGGGCGGAAGCTCATTTGGCGTGAGGCGTAGATAACTGCGTCCGCCATGGGATAGTCTGAGGCAAAAACAAAGTCGTCCAGCACTGCCCACACGCCGATTATTACCAGCGAAAGGGCGATGAGCATTGCCGCTGCTCCGCCGAAAACGCCTGCCCGGGTACGTTTGCCAAGCCCTCCGCTGAGTATGCACAGGGCTGCCGCTCCTGCTGCGGCGACGGGGAATATGCCCTCAAGTCCTCCTGAGAGGGATATGGTTTCGGGAACTATCTTTGCATAGTCGTAGGAGATGATATCACCGAAGCCGCTTATTACATATGCTGCGCCTGTCAATATGAGCATGAAGATAAGGACAGTGCTCATTCGGCTGACGGTTTCCGCCCCTGTGTGGGAGATGTACCCGCATATTAAGCCGAGAAAAACTGCGCACACTGCGGCGCTTGCTTCAAAATATCTTTCGGAGACGAAAACGGAGTATTTTGCGATAAAATCCGCCGCTGCGGAAATGAAAAATATGCTGTAGAGAACGGAAATGAGCCTGCCGATAAAGCCTGTACGCATTACAGCTATCTGCGGTACGCTTCCGCTACCGTCCTTTATGAGTATCACCGGCGGGATAAGGGCAAGGGTGATGAGAATGACTGCCGAGACGGCGTTTGAGAGCATGGCTCCCGTGTCCGTAAAATCGGATATTATCAGTCCGAAAACGCCAAGGGCTGCCATTATCACCGCCGCCTGACCTGCTCCGATATATCTGTTATCCATTGTGTTTATCACCGCTTTCTTCACGTTCTGCGGCGGACCTTATATCCGCACCGTTCAGCTTTTCAACGGTAAAGCCACGCTTGCCCATTCGCCTGAAGCCAAGGCGCACTGCCACATCGCCCATTGCTTTTCGTGTAAAGGGGGAGACGGGTGCCATTACGGGCAGGCCGTAATTTTCGGCGGCACAGATGTTTGCCAGCAAAAATGCGGTCAGGAGAGCGATGCCGTACAGTCCCGCAAAGCCCCCCAGCACCACTGCCGCCAGCCTGAACACTGTTACCTGCTGGTCAAGGGAGGGGATAACGAATGAGGCGGTCACGGAAATGGCGCACACCAGCAGCATGGGGTTGGAGATTATGCCTGCGGAGACTGCCGCATCGCCTATGATAAGTCCGCCGACTATGGAGACTGCTCCGCCCACGCTTTTGGGCAGGCGGACTCCCGCTTCACGTATTATCTCGTAGAATATCAGGGTTATAAGTGCTTCCCACATAAGGTTCAGGGGAGCGGCTTCCTCGGCGGCGGCAAGGTTCATCAGCAGGCGGCTGTTGAACATCTCCGGGTGAAAAAGCGCCGCTGCCACGTATATGCCGGGGAAGAACACAGCAAGAAAGAATGCGATATACCTGATATATCGCAGGAATGTGGCGTAATAGGGGCGGAAGTTATAGTCATCAAGTGTCTGAAAATTTTCGGTGAACATGGCAGGGATAACTATTGCAAAGGGCGTGCCTTCTATCATCACGCCCACACGTCCCTCCAGTATTTTGGCGCACATCACGTCGGGGCGCTCGGTGGTGCTTAGCCCCGAAAAGACCGAGGGCGCACCGCTGTCAAGAAAGGGAGTGACATATCCGCTGCCAAGTATTGTTTCAAGGTCAAGATCTTTGAGCTTGTGACAAATGCTGTCCACAAGGGCTTTGGGCACTCGGTCTGCCATATAGCACACAACAACGTCCGTTTTGCTGCGGGGGGATATGGGGAAGAGCTTGAACTGCAGGACGGGGGATTTTATGCGCCTGCGCACCAGTGACATATTTGTTCTTACCGTTTCCACAAAGCCCTCGTGGGAGCCCATGATATTTCCCTCGGAGGAGGGCTCGTCTATCCCTCTGACCGAATAGCCCTGTATGCCGAAGCACATTGCCGAGGGGATATTGTCTATGAGCAGGATAACAAAGCCGCTCATCACGGTGCGGATAACATCGCCGTATTTGTCCGTTTCCGTGGTGTCAACGGAGAGTATCATATTCTCTTTTACATGGCTGTAAAGCTTTTCGGAGGTGCAGTCGGGGATATCTACCCTCATCAGGGGCTTTACCACCACCTGAGCCGTGTTGAAGCCCGAGACCATTCCCTCAAAGCATATGACCGCCGCACGCACGCCCGAAACGGTTATGGGGCTTATGAGCAGGTCGGCGGTATTGCCGAGTATCCTTTTAATATTTTCAAGGTTAGCGTCAAGGCTTTTTTCTATGGGAACATTTTCAAATTCATAGGTATTGGGTATCTTCATTCTGCCGTCCTCCAAAGAGATAATATACCTATATTTTTCCTTGGAAATTTTGTCTTATTCATCTTAACAGATAATTAGTAATCAGGCAACAAATTTTGTTAAAATACGGCAGCGACAGGTGATATAATTAGTAAAAAAGAATGATGAATATATGCTCGGATAATGGGAGGTAATTATGCCTGATATTGTTAGTATAGGAGAGCTGCTGGTGGATTTTACTTATGTCAGCGGCGAGAACGGGGACACTTTTTACAAGCAGAACGCAGGCGGTGCGCCTGCAAACGTTATGTGCATGGCTGCAAAGCTGGGCGCAAAGACGGGATTTATAGGAAAAATAGGCCGTGATATGTTCGGCTTTTACCTTAAAGAAGTGCTTACAAGGCACAAGGTGGATACAAGCGGACTTATCCTTGACCCGAACTATTCCACTACACTTGCATTTGTGCGCAACAGCGCCGACGGCGACCGTGACTTTGTTTTCTACCGCAGCAGCCAGACCAGCGCAGACCTTAATCTGCGGTACGGCGAGGTGAACAGGCAGCTTATCGACAGCTGCAGGATATTCCATTTCGGCTCCCTTTCACTTACAGATGAGCCTTCAAGAACGGCTACGGTCAACGCAGTGGAATATGCAAAGATGCAGGAAAAAATAGTTACCTATGACCCCAACTGGAGACCGCACCTCTGGGAAAATAAGGAATCTGCCATACGCACTATGCGCAGCGCAGCCCAGTATGCGGATATAGTAAAGGTGTCGGAGCTGGAGCTTCAGCTGCTCAGCGACAGCGGAGCGCTTATCCCGGGAGTGGCAAAGCTTTTGCAGATGGGTGTTAAGATAATATGCGTAACACAGGGAGCAAAGGGCTGCATAATCGCAACGCCAAAGGGAATAAACAGATTCCCCGCATATAAGACAAAGACGGTCGATACACTTGGCTCGGGAGACGGATTTTTCGGAGCGTTCCTTTATAAGTTCCTTGAAACCGGAAAGAGCATTGAAGAGCTTGACAGCGACGATATAAAGGAAATGGCGATGTTCTCCAACGCCTGCGGAGCGCTTTGCGCATCAAAGCAGGGGGCTATTCCCGCAATGCCCGAAAAGAGCGATATTGAGGCGCTTATCAAGGCTCAGCCTTTAAAAGATGAATGATATAAGCATTATAAAAGCCATTGCCCAAAAACGGACAATGGCTTTTTACATATAAGAGAGCGAAAGACAAAAGAAGGGGTCAGCACAAATAAGAACAAGGTAAAGGGTTTAGGAAGTCCACAGGAGGGCAGAGCCTTCTGGTCGCTGCTCGCAAGCAGCGAAATCTTTTTGCCGACGGCAAAAGCACTTAAAACAACAGCCGACAAATTTAAAAGTCCTAAAGCCGCCTGCACAGTGAATTCAAAACCTTGCATATAAACTTAACTTCTCAAATCATCTTAAAACTATATCATGCAGGCGGCTTGAAACCAAGAGATGTTCCGTCAGGAACGTCGAATTTGGTTTCCGCCGTAAGGCGCAGGCACGGACAAATTAACTTTTTAATTTTGATAAGCATATACTCAATACAAACAAACCGCTTTTTTACTCCTTTTTCAGCCCATAATAAAAAACACAAGCCATTGCCGATTTTTCAGACAATGGCTTGTACCAATATAAAAATCAAAAATGTACTTCATCGGCTGTATCAATGGTCTCGAAAGAATATCCCTCGCCTTTGATGTAGTCAATAACGTCCTGAAGATACTGAGGCGTCAGCTCCAGCGAATCGTGCATAAGAACAACCTCATGGTCGGAATCAATGCTGTTTTGCAGATAATCCATGCAGCTGTCATAGGTGGCGGAGCTTGAAGCATCGGCAGTGGCTGCGTTCCAGTCGTAATAGGCAAAGCCACGCTTCTGCATCTCGGCAATTATGCCGTCGGCGGTGTCACGGTTGTAGGAATTATAGCTTCCGCCCGGGAAGCGGAATGCCCACGGCTTCTGCCCCGTTACCGCATATACCTTGCCGTAAACCTTGGCAAAATCATCCAGCCATGCACGTCTCGAGGCGTATATCTTGTCATAATCATGGGAATAGCTGTGGAGTGCGATGGTGTGGCCTTCATCTGCCACCTGCTTTAAGATGTGCTCTTTGCCGTCAATGCACCATCCGGTGATAAAAAACGTCGCCTTAATGTCATTTTCACGGAGGATATCAAGTATCTGCGGAGTATATTTTGAGGGGCCGTCATCAAAGGTGAGATATGCCACCTTGCCGTCAGTGACGGTGTATTCGGGGCGTGAAGCGGTTATATCCTCGTATTTTCCGTCGCTGTCAGAGGTCATATCGCTGTAAAAACGGTCATGCTCAACAGCGTTCAGCATGGCGGAAATTCCCGCAGCGTTTATCTCTTCCGTGCCGTATTCGGGAGCAAGATATCCGTCCGCATTTTCGGCAGCATAGGAAAAATTGCGGTAGATAACATATTCATCGGGAGTGGAGCGTATGTACATATGAAGCATTTCGTTCAGCTCGTCCGATTTGCTGCCGTATTCCTCAGGCAAAGGGGGATAGCTCATGGCAAGCACCATGCTTTCGGGGCATACAGTGCGGATATTTTCCGCCAGCGCCAGAATGGCAGCGCCGTATTCCTCGGGAGTTTTTTCATCGGCAACAGACTTGTCGCCGAACCAAAGATATATGTAAGGCTTTGGCGATGAGAGCTGTTCCGACAGATCGGGAAGCCCGTCCGCAAAGGCACCGTCAAAGGATATCACCTGTTCTTCGGGAAGAAGTCCGCTTTCGGATATGATGCTGCAAACGCCGTCGCCGATAAAAAGAGTGTTTTGCAGATATGTGAAGCCGTTTTCTGGGGTCAGAGGAGTTATCTCGATCTCGGGAATGGTTTCGGAGACCTCGGAAGCTTCGGTAGGCTGAGTAGCTTCCTCATAGACCGCAATGTAATTTGCTGCGGGAACGGCTTCGTCCTTTGCAGCGCAGGCGGTGAGCATGGCTGCCGCAAGCACAGCAGCTGTTATTTTTTTATTCAAGCATATCCTTCCTTCCGATAATAATTATATGGGATTTTTCTAAAGCAGTCAATAATACTAATCACCAATAAAACTATAGACAAAAAATCATCGCATAATCCATATACGCAAGATTATGCTCAATTTTTTGTATAGTTTTTAATTGGTGCTTAGTATAAGAAGATGTTGGTAAAAATAGAAAAGTCATAAGACAAAATCAGACTAAAAACGACCACAAAGGGAAAAAAGAAAAAGCGAGGTAAAGAGTTTAGAAAGTCCGCTGAGGGCAGGGCCATTTGGGCGCTGTAGCCTCAGTGGTAAAAAATGTTTATCTGCAAAATCCCTTTGCAAGCCGACATTCTCCTGTGCCACTATGGCACATATTTTCCTTACTCCTCTATCAGTATCTCCCCATAAAAAGCGTCAGTGCCCTTGTAAGTGTAGGTATATACCGATGTATCATAGGACTGCGCCGCCACTATCTTCTGAAGCTTGTTGTCAAACACCGCAAAGTTTATGCCGCTGCCGTTGGGGGCATATTCCTTTCCGTCTGCGATTATCCTTGCCACAGGCTGACCTGTGACAGCTCCGCCGCTGGTTATGGTGACGGATATTTTTCCTCCGTAAAGGCTGAGATTTTCGGTAAGCTGTTCATCGCCTGTTTTCTCGAAAACTGCTTTTCCTCCGCTGACCACGCCGATGTAGCTCTTTCCGTCAAGGGTGCGGAAATCAGTTTCAAAGCCCAGCTTTTTCAGCAGATGCCTGTACTGAAATTCCAGCATATCGCCTGTATCGCCGTTGACGCTGGCGACTATTGTGTAATTGCCTTTGTTAGCAAGCCCCAGAAACTGCATAAAGTCGGCGTTGTTGTAAAGCGCACGGTAATCGGTCTCCAGCATTTTGTCGGTAAGTCCGCTTACGGGCACAAAGATCGACCTGTATGGGAAGACGCCGTGAACGCCCTCGCCAACGCAGAACTGATTATAGGCAAGCGTGGATACTATCACCAGTGCCGCTGCTGCAGGAGCGATGCGCTTTCCGCCCTTGCTGAGCGTGTAGATCGTGTCCTTTATGCCGCTCACTTTCTTATCGGGTGCAAGTCGGCAGCTCTTCCAGCAGTCCAGGATTTCGGGGATCGCCAGCAGGATAAAGATGTATATGGGCATTGTAAAGCGCTCGATGATGAAATGCTTCACGATAAAAAGCCAGATAAAGAAGTTATAGAAGCTGAAATTTGCAAGCATCTGCGCTTCGGGAGCCTTGTCCTTCCAGCCTGTGAAATATGCGGCGAGGGTGAGTATCATCATCAGTGCCGGGATAAGCAGGAACACCCATGACAGACCCACTCTCAGGTAGATGGTGTCCATGTATTTTGCGTATCGGGGCAGGATATAGGTGGTGACAAAGGAAAGTATCTGCCTTGAAAAGATAAACGCCAGCACGCCCGCTCCGCCGATTATGCCGAGGCTTTTGGCGGAAGGCTTTATGAGCGACAGGAAATACACGGGAAGCAATATCAGCGCCGACACATGGAACATTGCCGCCGCAAGTATTATCAGCACAGCGGGGATATGCTTTCGGTCACGGAAGAACCGCCACCCCAGGAATATGACCGCCACGGAAAGGCTTTGTCTGGTAAAATTCAGTGAGTTATAGAAGAATGTTACGGTCAGGTACAGCCATGCGGATATCCATGGCATTTTGCTGTATTTTATGATGATATATGCGGTTGGCACCAGTATGAGCAGGGCGGTAAGGGTGTTGAGGATAAGGTAGTCTCCGCCCAGCAGACCCGTAAGCTTCAGCAGCAGCACATACCCGGGTTCTATGCCTGTGGTGCGGACAGTATCAATTACGGAAAGTCCGTTATCCATAACGTTATGGAGATATGTGCGGTAGTTGAAGTAGTCGTTTCCCAGCCCGTATCTCAGCGAGGACATAACGAACATATATCCGAAAACCACGGCGATGTAGATGATATTTTTCTTTTTTGACGGCTTTCTTATGCACATGGGATAAGCCAGTCCCAGTATAAGCGCCATCAGGATATAATAAACAGCCATTTTACTCTGTCCTTTCAATGTTCAGTGCTTTGATTATAACATATTGTTGGCATTACGTCAATGATTTATGAGGGGAGAGCGTTTGGTGAGAATTTATAAAATGGAAATGTTGATTTGTTCGTACCTACGCCTTTTTGGCGCTGCTGATTTTTCCTTAGCTCATGCTTCCGAAATTCCGTGAGAAAATTGTCCGAATGTGTTGTACTTATCCGAAAAATGTGATATAATACCTTTATGTTATTATCGCTTATTTAGTAAAGGATGCTTTTATAATGGATCACAACACACACGGCAGGCTTATCGTTATCGACGGGCTGGACGGCAGCGGCAAATCTACTCAGTTTGACCGCCTGCTGGGGATCCTTTCCCCCAAGCTCAGCGTTAAGGGCATCAGCTTCCCCGATTATGATATGCCCTCCGCCACACTTGTTAAAATGTACTTGAGAGGTGATTTTTCCAAGAACGCTGCGGACGTTAATGCTTATGCCGCTTCTACTTTCTACGCTGCCGACAGATATGCCAGCTACAAGCTTTGCTGGGAGAAAAATTATCTGAACGGCGACCTTATCCTTGCCAGCAGATATGTCTGCTCCAACGCTATCCACCAGATGTCAAAGCTGCCCGAAAATGAATGGGACGGCTTTCTTGAATGGCTGGAGGACTATGAGTATGACAAGCTGGGGCTTCCCCGTCCTGACAGGACTATTATCCTTGATATCCCCGTGGAGCTTTCTCAGAAGCGCCTTTCGGAGCGCTATCACGGCGATGAGTCAAAGAAGGATATCCACGAGAGCAACATTGCTTACATGACTGCCTGCCGCAAAAGTGCTCTTTACGCTGCAAAAAAATGCGGCTGGGACGTTATAAGCTGCTGCGGTGAGGACGGACATATTTATTCTCAGGAGGAAGTCACTCAGATGCTCCTCAATATTATTGGCGAGGTTATCGGTTCAGATGCTTGAATTTAAGGTTATTGAGCTTTCCGACAAGCCGTGGATAGACAGTTTGCTGAAAATATCCGACTTTCGGGGCTGCGAATACTGCTTTGCAAACAACATGGCGTGGCGGAGAATGCACGACACAAGGATAACAAGATTTAAGGACTTTTACATTTCATGCTCATTTGACGGCGGCATATATTTCACGTTCCCTGCGGGCGGCGGCGATTATGCCGAGGTGCTGGGGGAGATGAAGAGGTTTGCGGAGGCAAACGGTTCTCCTCTTGTGATAGATTCGGTAACTCCCGACCTGTTCCCTGTGTTCAAAGAAAATTTCCCCGAGGGCAGCTATGAGATAATCTGCGACGAGGGCGACTGGGACTATGTTTACAACGCTTCCGACCTTGCGGAGCTTAAAGGAAAGAAATACCACGGCAAGCGAAATCATCTGAAAAAGCTGCTGGACGGTGAATATTCCTACGAACCGCTGACAGAAAAGGACTTTGACGACTGCATCACCTATGCTGTGGGCACATACAACCGCAGCGACGCTTACGATGACAGGTCGAAGGTCTGCGAGCAGTTTGCCATAAACACCTATTTTGAGAATTTCCATGCGCTGGGGCTTTCGGGCGGCGTGCTGAGGGTCGGCGGAAATGTGGCTGCCTTTACCATCGGCGAGCGGATAAACTCGGACACACTGGGCGTTCACATCGAAAAGGCAGAGGCTTCCGTTGAGGGAGCATATCCCGCAATAAACTATTTGTTTGCCCGTTCCGCATCGGAGGGATTTTCCTACATCAACCGTGAGGAAGATCTGGGCATCGAGGGGCTGAGAAAGGCGAAGCGCTCCTATCACCCTGCGTTTATGATCGAAAAACACACTGTTATATTTAAATGAAAGGATAATGGATCATGATATATGTATTTCTTGCTGAAGGCTTTGAAGAGACAGAAGCTATAACCCCTATTGATATGCTCAGACGCTGCGGTAAGGAAGTGATTACTGTAGGCGTTACGGGCAAAGTGGTAAGAGGCGCACACAACATTCCCGTTGAGTGCGATATCACCATTGACGAGGCCGGTGTGGGCGGTCTGGAGATGATAGTTCTCCCGGGCGGAATGCCGGGCACAAAGAACCTTGCTGCCAGCAAAAAGCTTGCTCAGATCATCGCATACTGCACCAACAACAAAATATTTATGGGCGCTATCTGCGCTGCTCCCTCGGTGCTTGGCTCCATAGGTGTTCTTAACGGTAAAAAGGTTGTTTGCTACCCCGGCTTTGAGAGCGCTCTTACAGGTGCGCAGGTGCTCAGTGTTCCCGCTGTAAGGGACGGCAACATCATCACCGCAAGAGGTGCGGGCGCTGCTCTGGAATTTTCCTATGAGCTTATCAGCGCACTTATCGGCGTGAATGCCGCAAAAAAACTGGCGGGGGATATCATATGGAAAAAGTAACGGCTCCTGTGGGAGACATACGTGAATACAAAAACGAACTGCGCAGCAAATGCAAGCAGCTGAGGACAGGAATGTCAGCCGAGGTCAAGGCGGACAAGGACAGAAAAATATTTGAGCGCGTGGTATCATCGGGAGCGTACAGGGACACGGACATTGTACTCACCTACGTTTCCACTGCCATTGAAGTGGATACTATGGCGATCATAGAACAGGCTTTTGCTGACAAAAAGCGTGTGGCTGTTCCACGCTGCATTGACGGCACAAGGGACATGGAATTTTACTTCATCAAAAGCATGGACGACCTGGAAAAAGGCACCTTCGGCGTGCTGGAGCCTGCTCCCGAAAAGTGCGTAAAGGCATATGCCTTTGAAAAGGCTTTGTGCATTGTCCCAGGGCTTTCCTTTGATATGAAGGGCTACAGGCTGGGCTACGGTAAGGGATATTATGACAGGTTTCTTTCCGCTCACCCAAGGCTTGTAAAAATGGGGCTGTGCTACTGCTCATGCACATGCAACGAGCTTATCCACGGCAGGTTCGATGTCTGTGCGGATATGCTGGCTACTGAAAAATATCTGAGAAAATGCTCCGATCAGAGCAAAACTGAACAGGGCAGGACTGATAAAACAGACGGGAAGAAAGGAAGATGATAAATGGACGAAAAAAAGGACAATGTTACAGAATTTGCCGATACTCCCGAAGAAGATAAGAAAACCGAAAAGACTTCCGAAGTTGCTGACAGGTCAAGTGCTGATACATCAGCTGCCGATACATCAGTTGCTGATACATCAGCTGACAATAAATCTGCCCCTGACAATGAGACAGACGACAGCGTGGCGGAAGATGACGAGGATATATATGACGACGAAGAGGGTGACGGTGAAGAGGACGAAGAAGCTGAGGCTGAACGCCTTGAAATAAAGGAAAAGCGCAGAAAGGACAAGCGTAAGAAAAAGACCCACGGCAGGCTTATTTTTGCGCTTATCATGGTAACGCTGGTAATTTCGCTGGCGGTACTGGGTGCGGTGGCGGTCATCACTGTTTCCTCCGAGATACTGGGAATGGGCCGCTCCGACACGGAATTTTCCGTTGAGATACCCGAAAACTCAGGCACGGAAGCTATTGCGAACATTCTGCAGAGCGAGGGCATCATTGAAAGACCTGTTATCTTCCGCATATATTCCAAGCTCAAGGGTGCGGACGGCACTTACATAGCGGGCAGCCACAAGCTCAACCCCAACATGACCTACGGCGACATCATCGAGGCGCTGCAGAAGGACGCTATCAACCCCAGAGAGTTTGTGAACATCACGTTCCCCGAGGGCATAAGGCTAATTGACGCTGCCCAAAAGCTGGAGGACGCAGGTGTCTGCGATGCGGACGAATTTATCCGTGTGTTCAACTCCACCACCTTTGGCTTTGATTTTGAAAAGCAGGTAAAATCCAGCTCCAAAAAGTTCTACAAGATGGAGGGCTATTTCTTCCCCGACACCTACCAGTTCTATCTTGAAGAGGATCCCAAGAACGTGGCAAAAAAGGTCTGCAAGAACTTTGAATACAAGGTAACTCCCGATATGTACGGACGTATGGAAGACCTGGGCATGACCCTGGACGAGACTATCACCCTTGCTTCCATAGTTCAGGCGGAGGCTTCCAGCTCTATTGATATGAAGCTTGTTTCCTCTGTTTTCCACAACAGACTTAATAATCCCGACCAGTTCCCGCTGCTCCAGTCCGACCCAACCACAAACTATGTGGAAGAGGTCATCAAGCCCAATCTGGAGATATATTCCCAGTCCATGTGTGACGCTTACGACACTTACAAGGGCGGCGGACTGCCTCCCGGAGCTATCTGCAACCCGGGCATCGAGGCTATCCAGGCTGTGCTTTATCCCAGAGAGACGGACTACTACTATTTCTGCTCCGACCTTGACACAGGCGAGTTCTTCTTTGCCACCACTCTTGATGAGCATGAGGCAAATCTTGTAAAGGCTCATCTTGTGGCAGATTCCGATGAATAACTTGAAAGGTTGAAATTATGTCTTTGTTCATTCCCGAAGTTCTTGCGCCTGCGGGCGATATGGAACGGCTTGAAGCTGCTGTTGATTTCGGTGCCGACGCTGTTTATCTGGGCGGCACCTCCTTCGGCATGAGGGCAGGTCCGAAAAATTTTGACGAATCGGCGCTGAAAAGTGCCGTTGAAAAGTGCCATGCACGGGGCGTTAAGGTCTATCTTACCTGCAACACTCTGCCGAGAAATGATGAGATACCTTATTTTGAGGGGTTCATCAAATACGCATACGAGGTTGGCGTTGACGCTGCCATCGTTGCGGATCTGGGACTTTTATCCCTGATAAAGAAATACACTCCCGATATGGAGATCCATATGTCCACTCAGACGGGCATTGTGAATTATGTCACTGCCAATGAGCTTTACAACATGGGCGCAAAGCGTGTGGTGCTTGCCCGTGAGCTGAGCCTTGACGAAGTGGCGGAGATACGTGCAAAATCCCCTGCGGATATGGAGATAGAGGTATTCGTTCACGGTGCTATGTGCGTGTCATTCTCTGGCAGATGCCTGCTTTCCTCTTACCTTGTGAACCGTGACGCAAACAGGGGTCAGTGCGCTCAGCCGTGCAGATGGGGATATCATCTCATGGAAGAAAAGCGAGAGGGGCAGTATTTCCCAATTTTCGAGGACGAAAAGGGCACTTACATTCTCAATTCCAAGGATATGTGCATGATAGACCACATCGACAAGCTGGTAAAGGCGGGAGTTACCTCACTGAAAATAGAGGGACGTGCAAAGTCCGCCTACTATGTTTCGGTGATAACAAATGCTTACAGAATGGCGGTTGACTGGTACAAAGAGCATCCCGATGACTACAAGCTCCCCGATTACATCAGGGACGAGGTATTCAAGGTGAGTCACCGTGACTACTGCACAGGATTTTTCTTCGGACACCCCTCAGAGTGCAGACAGTATTATGAGGACAGCGGATATATCCGCTCCTATGATGTGTGCGCTGTGGTGGATAAGTGCGAAAACGGCCGCATATATGCGGAGCAGAGAAACAAGTTCCTGCTGGGCGACAAGCTGGAGATACTTGCTCCCTCGTGCAGACCTGTGGAATACACGGTAACCGAGATAACCGACGCTGAGGGCGATCAGGTCGAAAACACCTGCCATGCGGCGATGAAGTTTTCCATGCCCAACACAACTGGAATTGATTTTCCCTGCCATACCATTATCAGAAAAAGAAGTTAATACTAAGCACCAATTAAAAGCTATACAAAAAATTGATCATAATCTTGCGTATATGGATTATGCGATGATTTTTTGTCTATAGTTTTATTGGGGATTTGTATAAGATACTATCAGATTAAAAAAGTCGGGCGGAAGCTCGGCTTTTTTTGTTTTGCTTAGTATTATGCAAATATAATTGCATAATGCAATAAGTGTACCGGCATCTTTTGCATATATTCCACAAATCTGCAAAAAACGGCAGAATTTTTGCGTAATGCTATTGACAATTGCAGGATAGTGTGGTATTATAATTTTGCAAGATGCAAATGAGAGACACAAGTTTAAAATTGCATAGTGCTAAATCATAAGGAGGTGAGGCGTATGGAAAAGGTTTTGTACTGCCCTGTGTGCAAGGAAAGTACGGAGCGTGAGGAGTGCGAGCGCTTCGGAATGTGTCTGGACTGCTTTATTGAAGAGCTTGTTGAAAATGTGCGTGACAATATCATAAGGGATTTCCTTGCGGAGTACGGACATTTGCTCAGGGAGTACATATGGGAGAATTATTTTTAAGCTCTGATTTGCGTAGTGCAACAAGAAAGGAGGGCGCTGTTGAGGAAAATATCAAAGGACAAAATAATCGGGGAGATTGCGGCTGTGGCTTTTTCCGACTTCACCAAGTTCGTTTCCCTTGAAACGCTGCCCGAAAGGGGACAGGTCATGACGGTGACGGACACGGCTCTGCTCAACAGGCAGTCGGCAAAGGCTGTGGCTTCCATAAAGGCAGGCACAAAGGGCATTGAGGTGAAGCTTTATGACAAGCTCCGTGCGCTGGAGCTTCTGGGCAAGATCTATGGCGTGTTCGGCGGCGATATCTCTGAGGAGGAAGCGGTGGAAAATCTGAAAAAATTTTTCGGGGAGGACGGCTTTGGGACTGACTGAAAAACAGAAAAGCGTGCTGAGCGTTACCATAAGGGAGCCTTGCCGCTGGAACATCTCGGTGGGGGCAGTGCGGTCGGGAAAAACGTATCTTGACTACTACCGCATTCCCCGGCGAATATTTATCAGCGACCCTCGGGGCGGTATCGCCATAGTGGGCAACACGGTGGCAAGCGTTGAGCGGAATATCCTTTCGCCCATGCGTGGGATATACGGCGAGAAGCTTGTGGGGCGTGTCAAGGGCGGCGGATATGTGCGGCTTTTCGGCAGGGACTGCTTTGTTATCGGTGCGGGGCGCAGCGGCAATGCGGACAAGCTCCAGGGGTCAAGCCTTTCCTACTGCTACGGCGATGAGATAACCACATGGAGCGAGGGCGTTTTCAGAATGATAGGTTCAAGGCTTGACAGGGAGACTTCGGTTTTTGACGGCAGCTGCAACCCTGCGTCGCCATCCCACTGGTTCAAGAAATTCCTTGACAAAGGGGTGCCGGGCGGCAGCGTAAGGGTATCTGGCTTCACCATTGACGATAATCCGGCTCTGCCCAAGGGATTTGCTCAGGCACTGAAAAGGGAATATGCGGGGACGGTTTATTACGACCGCTTTATCCTGGGGCTTTGGAAAAATGCTGAGGGGGTCATTTACAGGCAGTTTGCGGACTGCCCTGAGAAATTCATCTGCAAAATGGCAAAGAACATCATCATGGCGGATATGGGTGTGGATTTCGGCGGAAACGGCTCTGCCACGGCGTTCAACGTGACGGGTTACACGGCGGGGTACAGGCAGATATACACTCTGGAGGAGTATTACCGAAAGGGGATAATGTCCCCTGCGGAGCTGGAGCGGGATTTTGCGGATTTTGTTAAAAGGGTCAGGAAAAAATATCCCATGCTCAGGGATATTTACTGCGACAGTGCGGAGCAGGTGCTTATAAGAGGACTGCAGAATGCTGCGATACGTGAAAGGCTGCCTGTGGAGATACACAACGCCCGAAAGGGCGAGATAAGCCAGAGAATAAGGTTTTACAATGCTGTTTTAAGCGACGGCCGCTACAAAATTCTTGCACAGTGCAAGAACACTATTGCCGCATTTTCTCAGGCGGTGTGGGAGGGCGGAAGCCTTGACAGGCGGCTGGACGACGGCAGTGTGAACATTGACAGCCTTGACGCTCAGGAGTATTCCACGGAGCGGAGAATGAAGGATATCCTTGATGTTATGAGATAGAAAGGAATGATGTGATTGGGCATAATTTCGGAGGCGCAGAGGGCGTTCCCCCAGGCGAAAATCCCCCACGAAGAGGAATATTACCGCACGGTGATAGCTGCCTGCGCCGAGATTTACAAGGGTGAGCCGCCTTGGACGTATGTGAAGCGCTCGGGGCTTTACGGCAAGGGCGAGCGGCGTATGAGCATGCTTGGCGGCGCAAAGGTGCTGTGCGACAGTCTGGCGGCGCTTACGTTCAGCAGTCAGGCGGATATTTACTGCGCCGACCACCGCCAGCAGGAGCTGGTTGAAAGGGTGCTCCAGGACAACGGCTTCTGGGAAAATATGCCCTCGTTTTTCAGCCGTGCTTATGCGCTGGGCGGAGGTGCGCTCAAGGTTTTCATTGACGGGGACATTGGCATCGACTACATATCGGCGGACAGCTTTATTCCTGTTGGCGGCTTCTGCGGCAGCATAAAGGAGGGCATATTTCGCAGCAGATTTTACAAAGGCGGCGAGGCGTTTACTCTTTTTGAGCGGCAGGGCGCAGACGGCAGCGGCATTTTCACGGACAGGGCGCTGTTTTCCTCCCGTGACGGATATCTTGGGGAGCAGATACCTGTGGAGACGATGTTTGATGGGCTTTCGGAACATTCGGAGTATGACATCTGCGAGCCGCTTTTCGGGTACTTCCGACCTGCGGGGGCGAACAATCTCTCCGATGAGACCATGCTGGGGCTGAGCTGCTTTGCAAACTGCACCGACACTCTGAAAGCTCTCGACATCGCATTTGACAGCTTCTCACGGGAGTTTGTGCTGGGGCGCAAGAGGATAATCGTGCCCTCATCTTGCATCAGGACGGTGGTTGACCCCGACACGGGCAGGATAAGCAGGTATTTCGACACGGACGATGAAGTGTATCAGGCGCTTAAATGCGACGAGGAAAAGGACCTGAAAATATCCGACAACACCTGCGAGCTGAGAGTTTCGGAGCACGTTGACGCTATAAATGCGCTGCTTGACATTCTCTGCTTCCAGACGGGGCTTTCATCGGGAACGCTTTCGTTCAGCACCTCGGGCGGACTTAAAACGGCGGCGGAGGTCAAGAGCATGGAGACACGCACGGAGATCACAATGCAGCAGAACAGGTGCCTTGCGGCGGAGCTTATCGAAAGCACGGTGAAAAGCATTATCCGCTGCGGAATGCTGTGCGGCGAGATACCAAAGGGTGATATTTCCGTCAGGGTGGCTTTTTCCGACAGGCAGACGGTGGATAAGGGCGAGATAATCGACCAGAACGTAAGGCTTGTGTCGGCGGGGCTTAAAAGCAGGCTTTCGGCGGTCATGGCTGTGCTGGACTGCTCGGAGGAGGACGCACTGGCTGAGATAGAAAGGATCAAAAAGGAGGAAAAGGTATGAATGAAGAAAACGAGAAGTCTGTAAATGAAATTACAGATATGGGTGGGGATATCTCTCCCGATGAGGGCAATGGAGATGTTGACGTTGCTGACGTTGCTAACGCAGCTGATATCCATGCCCTTGAAGAGCAGGTGGCGGCTCTGACGGCTGAAAATGCAAAGCTTCGCAATCAGCTTTTCTGCGAGAGGGAGGGCATTCCCCGTGAGCTGACGGAGGACATTATCTGTGCGGCTTCCGCCCGTGCTGTGGGGGGAGTGAGCTTTGAAGAGGCGGCGAGAGATATATTCGGCAGGATATCTAAATTCGGCGGCTCGGGTCAGAAGATATCCACGGGAGTAAGGTCACGCAGGGAAGGGAACGGTGATGATGTACTGCGCAGGGCTTTCGGACTTAAGTAATTCACTGACAAATCAAAATGAAATTTGAAAGGAAAGGTAAAAATTATGGCTAACACAATTACACTTGCTAAGAAATACGCTGCGCTTCTTGATGAGGCGTACAAGGAAAATGCGAGAACTGCTGTTCTTGAGTCGGACGCTTCCCTTGCAAGAGAGGGGGCAAATGCCAACGAGATAGTTATTCCCAAGCTTACCATGGACGGGCTTGCAGACTACTCCCGTTCAAGCGGATATGTGGCTGGCGATGTTTCCCTTTCGTGGCAGACTGTTCAGTTCAACTACGAGAGAGGACGTATGTTCAGCGTTGATGCTATGGACAACGAGGAGAGCCAGAGCATTGCTTTCGGTTCCCTTGCGGGGGAGTTTGTGCGCACAAAGGCTGTGCCTGAGCTTGATGCCTTCCGCTTTGCTTCCTTTGCGGGCACAACGGGCATCGGCTCTGCTTCGGCGGCGCTTTCCACAGGTGCGGACGCTGTGGCTGCGGTGAGAACTGCGGTATCTGCTCTTGATGCGGCGGAGGTTCCCTCCGAGGACAGGGTGCTGTTCATCACTCCTGTGCTCAAAGGACTTATCGACGACATGGACACCACAAAATCCCGTGCGGTGCTTGCTTCCTTTGACAAGATAGTGACTGTTCCCCAGTCCAGATTTTACACCAAGATAAAGCTCAATGACGGCACCACATCGGGGGAGACTGACGGCGGCTATGCCAAGGACACTGATGGCAAGAACATCAACTTTATGATAGTTCACAAGGGAGCGGTGCTCCAGTTCACCAAGCACGCTGTACCCAAGATCATTTCCCCTGCGGCAAATCCCGATGCGGACAGCTGGAAATACGGCTATCGCAGCTATGGTCTGTGCAGTGTTTATCCCTCCAAGGCTGTGGGCATTTACTGCCACTACTCCTCTACATGATTGGCTGCGGCATGTTGCCAAAGCTGCTTATGGGTGATATTTCGAAACATCAAGGGGGCTTATGCTCCCTTGGAAAGGAGTGTTTATGGCGGTAGATTTTGCGTATTACAGGGATATTTACGGGGGAAAGGGCGATGAAAGCGAAATTTCTCCGCTTCTTGCAAGTGCGGAGAGGGTCGTGAGAGGGTGTGTGGTCGATGTATCGGAAGCCGATGAAGCTTTCAGGACTGCGGTATGCGTTCAGGCGGATTTCCTTGACAGGGCAGAGGACTGCGGTGGATATTCCTCGGTGAAGATAGGCAGCTTTTCTATGAGCGGCGGCTCTCGGGGAGACAGATTTTCCGCACCTCTCTGCGGCGAGGCGGAGGCTGTGCTTGACAGTGCGGGGCTTTTTTACAGGGGAATGGAGGTGTAAGATGTATCCTATTCCAAAAGAGGTGCTCATACATTCCTGCGTGCTGAAAAATTACTCTGAGGAGGTTGCGTTCGGGGAGCGAAAGCTTATTTCGCAGACGGTGCTTTCCAATGTGCGGATATGCGTTTACGGCAAGGCTCAGAGGGATATTCACAGCAGGAATGTGAAAAAGTGCGGTGTGCTTTATTATGACTGCCGCAACAGCTCCCCGGAGGACGCTGAGTTCATGGGGGAAGATTTTATCGGCACTGTTGTTTTCAACGGCACAGAATATGAGATAACCTCGGTGAAATATTTTTACGGCGGCGATGAGCTTCATCATCTTGAAGTGGGACTTGGAGGGGCTGTGTGAAAACAGAAAATATAATTTCGGCAATATGCGCCGCAATCGGAGCGGTATGCGGCTCGGCGGCGGGCAAGGGGCTTTCCTTTGAGCTTAAAAGCGGCAAGGCGCAGAAAATGGCGGCGGGACAGCTCTGCGAGATGCGTGGGGTGCTTTGCTCCGCAGGCGATGACAGGAAAGCTGCTCTTGAAGCTCTTGACACGGCGGCAGATGTGCTTTGCGGATATCGTGGAGACGGAATTTACAGGATATCTGCGCCGTCGCCGGGGGTGCTTTACTTTAACGGGAGCTTCCGCTTTGAAAGAGAGATAATTATTATTGCAGGGGAGGAATGGGAATGACGGTCGGACAGGCTATGGCACTGACAGGCGGCGGATTTTCTGCGGGGGAGGACTTTGTTTTCGGCATTGACCTTTCTGAGGGGCAGACCGCCGAATATTCGGATTTTACGGCGGTAAGGGAAAAGGTTTACGGCATAAGCGCCGACCTTTCACGAAAAACAAAGCTCATCACTTTTGTTGACGGGTGGAGCAGTCGGGCGGTATCGGATTTCCTGAAGGTTCGCATAAAATTTGCTGCCTGCTCGGAAAATGCAGTGCAGAAAGCGGTGGTCAAGGCTGCGGAAAACGGCTCAAAGCTCCGCTGTGTATATGCGGGGCACGGTCAGGAGCCTATGATATGCGGCATGAGTGTTACGGATATCTCAGTATCGGACGGCGAGCTGTTCGGGCACGTTATAGATGTTACGCTTTCGATGTAAGGAGGGGCTATGGGAATATATCTGAAAATAGGCAGCACCGATGTGAGCAGGTTCATCACCGAAAACAAGTACAGCATTTCCGTATCGTCAGTGTATGACAACGGCGGCGAGTTTGTGAACATTTACGGCGCAAAGGTCAGGGAAAGGACAGGCTATGAGGTGGATATATCCGCTGAGCTTTCGGATGTGGACGATACATCTGCGGCGGCGCTGTCGGCGGCTCTTTCGGGGGAGAAATGCAGCGTATCATATTCTGCTCCCACGGAGAAAACAGGGGAATTTCAGTGCTCGGGCTTTTCGCTTTCCCTTGACCGTGTTTACAGGGGAGAAAAGTTCTGGACGGCTCAGGTAAAGCTCCATGCGGCTTTTGTGCCTGAGGACGGTCTTTAGACCGCCTGTTATAACCATCGGCGGCAATGTTATCACGGCTGACAGGATACAGTCCGCAAGGCTTATAAGGACGGCAGAAAATATGCCGATAAAGGGCATTGTGCAGTCGGAGCTTATAGTTGCGCTCAAAACCGACCTTACCTTTGAGCCAAACGCCCTTGTGACGGTAAAAACAGGGGGAGAAGACCCGCTGGAGTTTTCGGAGCATTTTATCAGTCGCATAAGCCGCAGAGGGGGACTGCTGGAGATCCATGCCATGGACAGAATGAGAGTGACGGAAAATGACTTTGACGACAGCCTTTACAACCGCTCAAACGAGCCGTATGTGCTTTCATTGGTGCTTGCCGATCTGGCTTCCCAGTGCGGCTTTGCGGGCTTCGGCGGCGGTGACTTCTGCACGGACAAGATATATTTTGAGGAGCTTCACGGAAAGAAATGCCGTGAAATTCTGGCGCACATTGCGGAAAATACAGTGGGTGCTTTTTACTGCTCCAACGACAACAGGCTTAAATTCACGCCTTTTCTTTCCGCCTCGTGCAGCATCGGAATGGAGGACAGCAGGAGCGAAAAAATGTATCTTCATTCGGAAAAAGGCCCTTTCACGGCGGTGTATTGCAAAAACACCGCCACAAATGAGGTTTACGGTGCGGGTCAGAGCGACAGCTTCCGAAATGTGCTGAAAATAAGCGGCAGGCTTATGGACAAAGCTCGTGTTACGGCAGTTCTCGGCGCTGTGGCTCAGAAAAGCTACCGCTCCTTTTCATGCGGAAGGATAGCTATAACAGGCGCTCCGGAAGGGCTTACAGAGTTCATATTCACGGGGCATGAAAGCGGGCTTATCTCCGCAAGGACAGTGGTGCATTTTACGGGTAAGGGAGCTTATGCCGAGGCAAGGGCTGCGGATATCTGCGAGGACGAGTCGGACTACACTGACCTTACGGGCTATGAGCTGCGCAAAAGGATAGAAGAGGGAAGAAAATACGGCTGCACGGTGATGACCGAGCGTGGTATCGGCTTTGTGGAAGATAGCGATGAGCTTAGGGCAGGCAGCGGCAGGTTCTTTTCGGCGCTTTCGGACAGGATAACCCAATTTGACGGGGTGATGTTTGACGGCATTATGCCCGAATATGTGCAGTCAGTATCGGACACGGTGAAAAAGATAAAGTACGGCGGCAGCGTGTATGTGCTGAGCTTTAAGTCGGAGGGCGGCAAAAAGACGGACATCACATTTGCAAAGGAGGAAAGCTCATGAGCTTCATGGCGGGGTATATGCTGGGTCTGGCAGACAGCAGAGAGCCTGTTCTTACGGATATTTCCGTTGCGGAAAACGGCGAGTATCTCCCGCCTGAGGGGTATGACGGCTTTGGAAAGGTGACGGTGAATGTCAGCTCTCAGGCGGCGATAAATGAGCTGAGCATTTCCGAACCGGGGGTGTATATAGCATCTGACTACGGCTGCGACGGCTTTGACCCGGTAAACGTGAGCAGCAAGTACAAGGATCTGTATGACCTTGCCACAGGCAGCGGTGGGAATAACTCCACCGAGGGCGGGGCGGAGTTATCGAACTCGGTTGCATCGGGCAGCACCGACAATACAAATGACTATCTGCTGTCATTTAAGGGAACAGAGCCGCCGGATGTAACAAACCACGGAAATTCGGTGCGGATATCCTTTTATACGGAAATGACGCCTCACCCTGTTCAGGCGGATTATTATACTCTGAGCTATCACTGGAAAATGGAAGACCTGCTGACGGGGGAGAGCAAAACAGGCAGCTGCTTTTCGGTAAATTACGGCTGGAACAAGGCTACCACAAAGCAGCCGCTTTTTAAAATAACAAGGATAGAATACGGCAGCGGCGTGGTGAAGATATATTACTCCCTTACAAGATACTGGGAGGACGGCTCGGAGCGTGACACCGCAGGAAACAGGCGTGATTTTGACCACAACAGCGTGGGTGCGGGAAATTACACCGACAGCTGGATAATATCGCAATAATATAAGGAGGGATTTGTTTGAAGAGGATAAAAGAGCTTTTTATCGTTATCGGAACGGCGCTTTCTGCGTGGCTGGGGATACTTTACGTGCCTGCAATGATACTTTTTGCCTGCAATATCATTGACTATGTAACGGGCATATGTGCGGCAGGGTACAGGAAAGAGAACGTAAGCTCCTACAGGTCGTTTCGGGGGATAGCAAAGAAAATATGTATGTGGCTGCTTATTGCGGTGGGAGCAATGCTCGATATACTGCTGGAATATGCGGCGAAAAATGTGGGGATATCGCTTGGAGGGGAGTATATTGCAGGCTCGCTGGCGGCGGTGTGGCTGATCGCAAACGAGGTCATATCCATACTGGAGAATATACGTGATATAGGAACGCCTCTGCCGCCGTTCCTTATGACCATTGCGGGGAATATCAAGGGGAAAGCGGAGGACAAGATAAAATAGCATTGTTTTTCGGCGGATAAGAGCTTTTTTTATTACATTTTGTTATATAATCCCAAATATTGGAAAAAATAATATATAATATTAAAATAAAGGAATCTTAACGAGAAAGGGCGAAGCAAATGAACTCCATTCCCGGAAACAGACTGAGAGCGCTCAGGGAGGACAATGACCTTACTCAAAGGGAGATCGCAGCTGTACTTAACTGCTCGCAGGTGAGCTATTCTCATTATGAAATAGGCAGGCGGGATATACCTCTGGAGTTTCTTATCAAACTTTCGGATTTTTATGACGTGAGCGTTGATTATATCCTTGGTCTTACAGACGTAAAACAAAAATATCCAAGACAGTCGGCAAAGCGGTGATTTGCCGACTTTTTTTATAGGCTGATAATTATAAAATTTAATAATTTCCGTTCACAGAATTGTCTGCCTTTGCAATTTTGTCCATTTTGTAACTTGATTAAAAAGATATGTTGGGATATAATTATTTATAATATGACAATATGAATATTCCCGAAAAAGGAGGACTTGCTTTGAAAAAAAGCTTTATAAAAATAGTTTCCGTGCTTACAGCGGGAACTCTTGCCCTTGGGGGCGTTCCCGTTATGGCAGAGGATAATAAAACTGCCGATCTTTCGGCAGAAGATGTTATATCAGCTCAGGATATGGCAGCTCTGGAGGAGCGTATCTCCCCTTATTCCGTTGAGGTGCTGGAGGCCGATATTACCGAGGAAGAGGACGGACTTATCGACAGCTCCCTTGAGCTTGCACGGGAGGAATGCGAGTCGGAGGAGGCGGCATATACCGAGTATCGGAACGCTTCCTACAATTTCCAGTCGGACTTCTTTTACTCCCAGCTTTCCGCAGAGGCAAGGGCGTATTATCAGCAGTTTGCGGCTGCCTGCGAACAGGCGGCAAATTACTCCGTGAACTACACGGGCAGGGTAAGCACCACCAGTGCGGACGGTACAAAGAAATCACACTACGTTATTGCAAAGGTGCCCTTTACGGGTCGGTTCACCCAGGACGAGGCACTTGCCGTTGCGACGGCGTTTTTCTACTCCAATCCCCAGTATTTCTTCGTTTCACAGCTGGCTTGGAACAGCGATAATATCTATCTTATCACCTATGACGGATATGAAAACGGTGCCGCACGTATGGCTGCGGCAAATCAGATAGATATTGCGACTTCTCAGTGGCTGGCTGAGATAAATCAGGGCAGGGACGACCTTGAAAAAGAATCTATCATCTACAAAAAGCTGTGCGACAGCGTTATATACAACAAGGACGAGAACGGCGCCATAAGCGCAGGCTCCAACCAGACCATTGCAGGTGCGCTGCTGAACGGCAGGTGCGTCTGCAACGGATATGCCATGACAGTTACATATTTCAGCCACCTTATCGGTATCGACTGCGTTGGAATAGTGGGCAACAACCACGCTTGGAACAGCATAAACCTGGGCGGCAGCTGGTATGACCTGGACGTTACCTGGATGGACAGGTACGAGGTCACGGGCAGATATTATTACCCGTTCTGCAACAGGGGCAGCGGAGTTTTTATGGCTCTCGACAGCTCGGGATACCACAACCCCAAGGAGAGCAGATATACAAACATCACTCTTCCCGATGCAAGCCACTCGAACCCTCTGTTCATCACCCTTGACGCTGAGAGGAATGCAAGCGGCTCCGCAACCCTTAACTGGGAGGCTATAAACGGCTGCCAGGGCTATTCCCTTTACAGATACCGCAGCGGCGCATATTCTCAGGTAAGCGAGTTTTCATCGGCATATACGGGCTGCACTGTGGCTGACCTGCAGAATTCCGACGGATTTGTGGTAAGGGCGCAGATGTGGGACCCTGTGACATATCAGAATGTGCTTACAAGCTTTTCGCAGTCGGCTGTGGCTTACGTTGAAAATATCGTTCAGAAGCCGCAGATAACCGGACTTATTGCAGGCGACAGGTCGATGACAGTCAACTGGACTTCCGTTGACGGTGCTTCAAGATACGGCGTGTATTATTACATAAACGGCAAGTGGACCTGCGCAGGATATACTTCCAACCTTTACATGAACGTTACGGGGCTGACCAACGGCTCAAGATATGGCTTTGCGGTGAAGGCGTATGTAAACGGCGCATGGACTGACGTTACCTCCTCCGATATGGTGTATGCTTCCCCCGAGGGAGCGGACAAGCCCGTTATCACATCTGCGGAAGCGGGAGACAAGAGCGTAAAGCTCACATGGGACGGCGTTGATACCGCAGAAAAATATGCGGTGTATTACAAGCTTGACGGCAAGTGGACTTGCTATGGCTACACAACAGATCTCGCAATGAACGTTACGGGACTGACCAACGGTTCAAGCTACGGATTTGCAGTCAAGGCGTATGTGAACGGCGCATGGACAGGCGTTGCTTCCTCCGACATCGTGTATGTATCCCCCAAGGGAGCGGACAAGCCTTTTATCACATCTGCGGAAGCCGGAGACAGGAGCGTAAAGCTCACATGGAGCGGCGTTGACAGTGCAGAAAGATATGGCGTATATTATTACATCGGCGGCAAGTGGAGCTTTGCTGGTTACACGACTGAGCTTACATATGAGGTCAGCGGTCTGGCAAACGGTTCGAGGTACGGCTTTGCGGTAAAGGCATATGTAAACGGCGTATGGACGGCAGTTACAAGCGCCGACATGGTGTATGCTCAGCCTGCGGGCAGCACGGTCACAAGCGACAAGCCCGTGATAACCAAGGCGGAAGCGGGCGACGGCTGTGTTTATCTGGAATGGACTGCGGTTGAGGGTGCTGACCGATATGCAGTCTATAGCTACATCAACGGCACATGGACATTTCAGTGCTATACCGATGCCATAGGAATCAACATTGAAAATCTTGCCAACGGAATAAAGTACGGCTTTGCGGTAAAGGCGTATGTTAACGGCTCTTGGACGGCTGTAACATCTGCCGATATTGTTTATGCAAAGCCTGCGGCAGAGGCGGCATAATATTTGGCGGCAGGAAGCTTTTCCTGCCGCTTTTCGCTTTTAAAGTGGTCAGAATTACCAAAAATAACGTGAGTTTTTATGTGCTATACTGTATTTTCAAAAAAGTGACGCAAAAATATTGTACTTTTATTCCTCTGTGTGGTATAATAAAATTACTAATCTTTAAATGGAGCTGCAGGCTCCATTGCTGCGAAAGGACGATGCTTGTGGATATCCGTGTGGGCGATGTGCTGACTATGAAAAAAACTCATCCCTGCGGCTCAAAGGAAATGGTAGTGCTGCGGTCGGGTATGGATTTCAAGCTCAGATGTTCAGGCTGCGGCCATGAATTTATGGTCCCCCGCAGTAAAATTGAAAAAAATATCAAGGCGGTTAAACGGGAAGAGCCCGAACAGTAACCGTTCATTCTTTTTGTTACGGAGTTTGTTTCATGTTTGAAAAACTGAAAGCCACAGAGGAAAAATTTGAGGACATCAGCAATCGCCTGACTGACCCTGAGGTCATCGGCGACAACGGGCTTTATGCCAAGCTGATGAAAGAATATAAAAGCTTGTCCCCTATTGTTGAAAAGTACCGTGAGTACTGCTCTTATGTGAAAACGGAGCAGGAAGCTCAGGAAATGCTTGACGAGAGCGGCGCTGACAGGGAGCTTAAAGACCTTGCCCGTGCTGAGCTTGACGAGGCGAGGGAGAACATCACTTCCGTTTCCGAGGAGCTGAAGATACTGCTTATCCCCAAGGACCCCAACGACGACAGGAACGTTATCGTTGAGATAAGAGGCGGCGCAGGCGGCGATGAGGCTTCGCTCTTTGCCAACTCCCTTTTCAGAATGTACTCCATGTACGCTGAGGCAAGGGGCTGGAAGATAGATGTGCTGAACGCCAATCCCACGGAGCTTGGCGGCTTCAAGGAAATATCTTTCAGCATCGAGGGTGAGGGTGCATATTCACGTCTCAAATACGAAAGCGGCGTTCACCGTGTTCAGCGAGTTCCCGAGACCGAGTCCCAGGGACGTATCCACACCTCCACCGTTACCGTTGCGGTGCTTCCCGAAGCGGACGATGTGGAGCTGGAAATAAATCCCACAGAGCTTAAAATAGATGTTTTCCGTGCGTCGGGCGCAGGCGGACAGCACATCAACAAGACCGAATCTGCGGTGAGAATAACTCATCTGCCCACTGGTCTTGTGGTTGAATGTCAGGACGAGCGCAGCCAGCACAAAAACAAGGACAAGGCAATGAAGATACTCCGTTCCCGCCTTTATGATATGCTGGAGCAGGAGAGAAACGACAAAATAGCATCTGACAGGCGCTCTCAGGTAGGCACAGGTAGCCGCTCCGAGCGCATAAGGACATACAATTTCCCCGAGGGTCGTCTTACCGACCACAGGATAGGGCTTACTATATACCGCCTTGAATATCTACTCAACGGCAATATCGACGAGGTGATAGACGCTCTGGCAACTGCCGATCAGGCGGCAAAATTATCGGCGCAGGGTGACGAATAACTGCGCTGCTGTGAAAGATGGTTTTTATGGAGTTTGAAACAAAAATGCTGTCGGCTTCCGACGATGATATAAAGCTTGCAGGCAGGCTGCTGGCGGAGGGCAAGGTTGTGGGCATTCCCACCGAGACTGTTTACGGTCTGGCTGCAAATGCTCTTGACCCCGCTGCCGTGTCGGACATATTCAAAGCCAAGGGCAGACCTCAGGATAATCCGCTTATCGTACATATTGCGGAGTTTGAGGACATATATAAATATGTAACGGAAGTTTCCGAAAACGCACTGAAGCTTGCAAAGGCTTTCTGGCCCGGCCCTATGACCATGGTACTTCCAAAGAAAGATATAATACCCCTTGTTACCAGCGGCGGACTTGACACGGTGGGCATACGCTTCCCGGTTCACCCTGTTGCGAGGGCGATAATAAAGGCAAGCGGATGTCCTCTTGCGGCTCCCTCCGCAAACCTGTCGGGCAGCCCCAGTCCAACCACTGCAAAGCACGTTATGGACGACATGAGGGGCAGAATATCCGCCATTGTTGACGGCGGCGAGTGCCATGTGGGGGTTGAATCCACGGTCATCTCCTTTGAAAAGGACGGAAAGGTGAAGCTTCTCCGCCCGGGCTTTGTGTCCCTTGAGGAGCTGGCAGGCGTTGTGGGCAGCGAAAATGTAAGCTGCGCCAAGGGCGTTACCGAAAAGATATCCGACGGCGAAAGGGTGCTTTCTCCCGGAATGAAGTACAAGCATTATTCTCCCAAGGCAAATGTGACCATTGTGGAGGGCAGTGCGGAGCAGTTTATCGGCTTTATGAAGGAGCATCAGGGCGACAAGGTGTGCGCCATGATGTTTGGCTCCGATGCCGCAGATTATCCCTATCCCCACGTTACCTACGGAGACACCTCCGAGGAGCAGGCAAGGGAGCTTTTCGGCGTGCTTAGAAGCCTTGACGATATGGGCATGGAGCAGGTATATGCAAGATGTCCCGAAAAAACAGGAGTTGGGCTTGCAGTCTATAACCGTCTGCTGCGGGCTGCGGGATTTGAGGTGATCAGGCTGTGAACCCATGCGGACGTGCATATGTTATCGGTCTGACAGGGCAGAGCGGCGCAGGAAAAACCACGGTATGCGGAGTTTTCCGCAGAGAGGGGTTTGACGTTATCGACGCCGACCTTATTTCAAGGGAAGTCACCCGAAAGGGTGAGCCGTGCCTGAACGAGCTTGCCGAGGCATTCGGCAGCGGCATACTTCTCCCCGACGGCTCACTTGACAGGAAAAAGCTGGGCAGCATCGTCTTTTCTGACAGCGAGCGGCTGCGTCAGCTGGACGGCATCTGCTATCCATACATCATTTTCAGGATAATAAGGTGCATCGAGGAGCTTTCGGCAAGCGGAAGCAAGCTGATAATCCTTGACGCTCCCACCCTTTTTGAATCAAACGCAGACGACCTGTGCGACCTTATCATCAGCGTCACCGCCGATGAAAAGCTTAGAGAAGAGAGAATAACCGCACGGGATCATATCTCCCCTGAGGCGGCAAGGAAGCGCTTCAATTCACAGTATTCGGAGCATTTCTTTGTGAGCCATTCGGATTTTGTTATCAAGAACAACAAAACTCCCGAAATACTGGTCGCCAAGGCGGAGGAAGCGGCAGACAAGATCAAGGAGTACTACAATGCCAAAAAATACGGCGAAGCGGGTGCGCAGACGTAAGAACATCGCTCTGCCGCTGCTCATCATCGTTCTGCTGGTCATAGGCTGCTACAAGCTGCCCGAGCTCAGCAAGGACTGTGTTTATCCACGGAAATATGCTGACCTTGTGGAAAAATACTCAAAAGAATACGGCGTGGACGAAAATCTCGTGTTCGCCGTCATCAAGACCGAAAGCAATTTCGACCCCTCAGCCGAGTCGGAGGTGGGCGCAAGAGGACTTATGCAGCTCATGGAGGACGCTTACGACTGGGTGGGCTACCGAATGGGGGACGGACGTGAGCTGGATTACGACTCCATGTATGTCCCCGAATACAATATCCAGTACGGCACATATCTGCTTATGCTGCTGTACAACGAATACGGCGACGAGGAAACGGCTCTGGCTGCCTATCATTCGGGCAGAGGCAATGTGAACAAATGGCTGGAGGACAGCTCCCTCAGCTCGGACGGTCAGGTGCTGGACGATATCCCGTCATCGGTAACAAAACATTATGTCAAAAAGGTTATGCAGGCGTATGACGCATATAATAATCTGTATTGACAGGCAAATCCACTTTTGAAAGGAAGTTTATATTATGGCAAACGAAAAATCCGAAGCAAAGCTTTTACAGGAAAAGCTCTGCTCCCAGAGAAAGAACGGCGTTCTCAGAATGACCGAGGAGCAGATAAAGGACTGCGACGCTTTCTGCGAAAAGTACAAGGACTTTATGAACTGCTCAAAGATCGAGAGAGAGGTTGCGGATTTCACAGTTTCCGCTGCCAAGAAGGCAGGCTACAAGGAATTTGAGAGAAATATGCGCCTTGAACCCGGCGACAAGGTTTATTACAACAACAGAGGCAAGGCAGTTATCCTTGCGGTCATAGGCAGGGAGCCTGTGGAAAAGGGCGTTCATATTGCAGCCGCTCACATTGACTCTCCCCGTCTTGACATGAAGCAGCACCCTCTCTTTGAAAACGAGGAGACCGCTTACTTCAAGACCCATTACTACGGCGGAATCAAGAAGTATCAGTGGGGCACTATCCCTCTTGCACTTCACGGCGTAATTATCCGTGCTGACGGCAGCTCCGTAAAGGTAAACATCGGCGAGGACGAAAGCGACCCTGTATTCTGCGTTACCGACCTTCTCCCCCACCTTGCTCAGGACCAGATGAAGAGAAGTGCCGGCGAGATACTCAAGGGTGAAGAGCTGAACATTCTCATCGGTTCCCGTCCTTTCAGAGATGATGATGTAAGCGAAAAGGTAAAGCTCAATATCATGGCTATCCTTAACGAAAAGTACGGCATCACCGAGGACGATTTCGTTTCCGCAGAGCTGGAAGCAGTTCCCGCATTCAAGGCAAAGGATATCGGCTTTGACCGCAGCATGATCGGTGCATACGGTCATGATGACAAGGTTTGCGCATACACTGCATTTGCCGCTCTTATGGACGGCAATACCGTTCCCGAAAAGACAGCCGTTGTTGTTCTCACCGACAAGGAGGAGACAGGCTCCGACGGCAACACAGGTCTTAAATCCGCATATCTCAAGTATTTTATCCACGACCTGGCAGAGTGCTTCGGCGAAGAGGGCAGAGCAGTCCTCAGCAAGTCCGAGTGCCTTTCCGCAGACGTTAACGCAGCATTTGATCCCACATTCCCCGATGTTCTGGAGAAGAGAAACTCCTCTTTCATCAACTACGGCGTGTGCGTAACAAAGTTCACAGGCGCAAGAGGAAAGTCGGGCACCTCCGATGCTTCCGCAGAGTTTGTGGGCAGAGTAAGAAAGCTGCTTGACGACAACAACGTTATCTGGCAGACAGGCGAGCTTGGCAAGGTTGACCTTGGCGGCGGCGGAACCGTTGCGGCATACATTGCAAACCTGAATGTTGACACCATTGATGTGGGTGTTCCCGTTCTTTGCATGCACGCTCCCTTTGAGATCGTTTCAAAGGTCGATGTTTACATGACCTACAAGGCTTTCTATTGCTTCCTTTATGAATAAGATTGAATAGTCAAATAAAAAGTGCCATACACGGATTTAACGTGTGTGGCACTTTTTGTATATAGCTTTATTGGTGAGCGGTGTCAGGACACAAAAAAGCTCCGATACCCATAAGGATATCGGAGCATAATCAAGCTATATGATATCAGTATTCAAGCTTCTTTTCAAGGTAAGCAACAAGCTCGTCCATGTTAACTCTTTCCTGAGCCATGGTGTCTCTGTCACGGACTGTTACGCAGTTGTCCTCGAGAGAATCAAAGTCAAAGGTGATGCAGAAGGGAGTACCGATCTCGTCCTGTCTGCGGTATCTCTTACCGATCTGACCTGCCTCGTCGTACTCAACATTGAACTTCTTTGCAAGCTTCATGTAAAGGTCGGTAGCGGGTTCCTTGAGCTTCTTTGTAAGAGGAAGGATAGCTGCCTTTACGGGAGCGAGTGCGGGGTGGAGGTGCATTACTGTTCTTACGTCGGACTTTTCGCCGTCGCCGATCTCTTCCTCGTCATATGCCTCGCATACGATAGCAAGGAACAGTCTCTCAACACCGAGAGAAGGCTCGATAACGTAAGGAATGTACTTCTCGTTGGTCTCGGGGTCGAAGTATTCCATGCTCTTGCCGCTGGTCTTCATGTGCTGTGTAAGGTCATAGTCGGTTCTGTCCGCAATGCCCCAAAGCTCGCCCCAGCCGAAGGGGAAGAGGTACTCGAAGTCGGTGGTTGCCTTGGAATAGAAGCAAAGCTCCTCGGGGGAATGGTCACGGAGTCTGAGATGCTCCTCGTTTACGCCGAGGCCCAGCAGGAAGTCACGGCAGTAGCTTCTCCAGTACTGGAACCACTCAAGGTCGGTGCCGGGCTTGCAGAAGAACTCAAGCTCCATCTGCTCGAACTCTCTTACACGGAAGATGAAGTTGCCGGGAGTGATCTCATTTCTGAAAGACTTACCTACCTGACCAACGCCGAAAGGAACCTTTTTACGTGTGGTTCTCTGAATGTTGTTGAAGTTTACGAAAATACCCTGAGCAGTTTCGGGACGGAGGTAAAGCTCAGACTTGGAATCCTCGGTTACGCCCTGGAAGGTCTTGAACATAAGGTTGAACTGGCGGATATCGGTGAAATTCTTCTTGCCGCACTGAGGGCACTTGATATCATGCTCGTTGATATAGTCGAGCATCTGCTGATTTGTCCAGCCTGCAACGTTTGTGCCGTCAAAATCCTCGATGAGCTTATCTGCACGGTGACGGGTCTTGCACTCCTTGCAGTCCATGAGGGGGTCGGAGAAGCCGCCGATGTGACCGGAAGCCACCCATGTCTGGGGGTTCATAAGAATAGCGGAGTCAAGGCCTACGTTGTAGGGGCACTCCTGAACGAACTTCTTCTGCCAGGCTCTTTTGATGTTGTTCTTCAGCTCAACGCCGAGGGGACCGTAGTCCCATGTGTTGGCGAGGCCGCCGTAGATTTCACTTCCGGGATATACAAAGCCTCTGCCTTTACAGAGCGCTACGATCTTGTCCATAGTTTTTTCTGCTGCCATAATAATAACCACCTTTTATGCCCGCAGGCAAATTTCTTCCCACAATGGGGTATATTAACAGTTACTTTTAATTATATTCCATATCGGGGGTGTTGTCAAGGTGTTTGAGGGCAAAAATTGAATATCAGTGCGCTTTGCGTATCGGTTGATTTTTAATGCCGTGCCAATACAATATGATAATTTGCCTTTCACCTTTCAAAACCCACCGAATACCGAAAAAACATGACAAGCCTCTTTCTGTGATGTATTGGATATTCACAATAATATTTGCGGCAATATGGCTGACGGTATATATCACTGTCAGGATAAAGGTCGATAAGATGAATAAAATGCTCACACGATAAGTTTACGCAAAATACACATACCCAAATAAATAATTTTGTAAAAATCATATCGATAATAGAATATAATATCTCTTGAAATCTGTCGGATAATGATGTATAATTATATTTGAATACATTTCGGAAAGGATCGGACAGATGAATATTGAAAATAAAGTTAAGGTCGTTATCTGCGGTAAGGAATATAACCTCAGGACCGACGAAAAGCCCGAATATATCAAAGGCCTTGCCGACAGAATAGATAAAGAGATAGGTGATATGGTAAAGGCAAAGCCCAATTTCGGCATACAGAATGCGGCGGTGTTTGTTGCCCTTACGTCTCTTGACGAGGCCGCAAAGGCTCAGGAGAGCATTGAAAATATCAGGGGTCAGATAAAGACCTATGTGAACGAAGCAGGCAAGGCAAGAAGCGCAAATGAAAAGCTTACCGCCAAGGTAAAGGAGCTGGAGCAGAAGATAGCTGACCTTGAAAAGGAAAACAAGGAGCTTAAAAAGCGCCCTGCACTTTATGACTGCGAACAGCTGGTGCTTGAAAATACCGTTACTCCCTCTGTGACCATTTATGCACATGAGCTTGACACTGAGGCACAGCAGAATGCTCAGAAGGCTGAGGAAAAGCCCGAAAAGCCTGCCGATGCGGCTGACGAACCTGTCAAGCCTAATGAGACCAAAGAAAAGAATGACAAAAAAGAACCTGCCGCTGACGGCGAAGGTGCCAGTTGCGGCAAAGCGACAGAAGAAGCAAAGCAGGAAGAAAGAGGAGAAGTCGTTGGCGGAAGCCCAGAAGGAAATGCAGAAGCTCAGGGTAATGGCGGCGATACACAATCTGATAACCTGACCGCCCCCGAAAAGCCTGCGCAGCAGTCACGCAGGGGAAGAAAGAAAAAACGGTGATAATGAAAGAGAATAACAAGCCTGAGGTGCTTGCGCCCGCAGGCGGTACTGAAAGCATATATGCCGCTGTAAGATGCGGCGCAGACGGCATTTACGTCGGAGGGAAAAGCTTCTCCGCCAGAGCAAATGCCGTCAATTTTTCCTATGATGAGCTTAAAGCGGCGGCGGAATACTGCCATATCCACGGCGTAAAGCTGTACCGTGCCATGAACGTTGCGGTGCTTGACAGCGAGGCAGAGGAGTTTTATGACGAGGTAAAAAGGTCGGCGGAAGTGGGCATTGACGGGCTTATCGTTCAAGACCTGGGCGGTCTGCTCATAGCAAGGGCGGCTGTGCCCGATATGCCTCTCCACGGCTCCACTCAGATGACCGTCCACACACCTTTGGGAGCGGAATTTGCAAAAAAGCTTGGCATCTGTCGGATAGTTCCTGCCCGTGAGCTGACGCTGGACGAGATAAGAAAAATATGCGAAACGGGCATGGAAACAGAGGTATTTGTTCACGGAGCGCAGTGTATGTGCCTGTCGGGGCAGTGCTATATGTCCGCAGTTATCGGCTCCAGAAGCGCCAACAGGGGACAGTGCGCACAGGCGTGCAGGCTGCCTTTTTCGGCTGTCGGAAAGCCTGCGGAGGAATATGCACTGTCGCTGAAGGATATGTCCCTTGTGCGGCACGTTGACGAGCTTTGCGATATCGGCTGCGCTTCCTTTAAAATAGAGGGACGAATGAAGCGCCCCGAATATGTGGCGGCGGCGGTGACGGCTCTCAGGGACGCTGTTGACGGCACAGGTGACACCGATGCTGATATGAAGCGGCTTGAAGCGGTATTTTCCCGCAGCGGCTTTACTGACGGATATCTTATGAACAGGCGTGGGGCGGATATGTTCGGCTACCGCAGGAAAGAGGACGTTGTTTCTGCGGACGGAGTTCTGAGCGAGCTTGCCGCACTTTACGCCAAGGAGAAAAAGACATCGGCGGCTGATTTTGTTTTCACGGCCCGCAGAAATGAGCCGTCTGTGCTGGAATTTTCCTTTGATAATGGCAATGCAGTAGGAAAGATCGAGGGCAAGATACCCGAAGAGGCAAAGAACAGAAGCCTTTCCGAAGAAGATGTAACAAAGCAGCTTTCGAAGCTGGGTGACACGAGATTTTATCTTAACAGCGTGGAATGTCATATTGATGAGGGCGTTATGCTGCCTGCCTCCGAGCTTAACCGCATGAGAAGAGAAGCTGTAAGCATGGGGGACGAAGCTATCCTCCGCAAAAATACCCCCGTTTATCATATCAGCGAAAATGAACTTGAAAAGATAAATGCACCCAAACGCTTCGGCAGGATAGATTTCCGTGCGGCGGTATCGGATATAAGCGTGCTGAGGACGCTGGAGGGCAGCGTTTCCATGTTCGTGGTGCCCATAAAATTATGCGAGGAGCTTGAAGAACGTTACATTGACAAGGCGATAGTCCGCCTGCCCGATTTTGTTTCGGACGAGGAAAGGCTGCTTTCGCAGCTGAAAATGCTCCGTGAAAAGGGATTTGTGCATTTTATGTGCGGAAACCTTACTCATATGGGCGTGCTTTCTCAGCTGGAGGGCATAAAGCTTCACGGCGGAACGGGTATGAACATCACAAACTCCTACTCGGTGAAGCAGTGCGAAAATATGGGCTTTGCGGACATTACAGCTTCCTTTGAGCTTAAAGAAGCCCAGATAAACGGACTTAAAAGCAATATCCCCGTGGGCGTTTTCGCATACGGCAGGCTGCCTCTTATGGTAGTGCGCAACTGCCCTGTGAGAGCGGTGACGGGCTGCGGCAAATGCACTGGCTGCCTTACCGACAGAACAGGCAGGAGCTTCCCCGTAAAGTGCGACAACAGGGAATATTCCGTTATCTACAACAGCGATATCCTTGATATCTCCGACAAGCTGGAGGGCTTTTCGGGTGCGGACTTTGCATATCTTGATATGCAGGGGCTTTCGGCTGATGAGGCTCTCGGGGTGACAAAGCGCTTTTTCACAGGCGGCAAGCCCCACGGCACATTTACAAGAGGACTTTATTACAGAGGTATATACTAATCTTAATCTTCCAACTCCGGTACAGAAAGGCGGTATCTATGAACAAGGCTGCGGATAATTTCCGTTTTGTTTTCCTGATGGCAGCCACCCTTGGCATTATGTCATTGGGGGCTGTTCAGCTGATGAAAATACAGCTTGTTGACGGCAGCAGCTACCTGGAAAAATCCAGAAGCTCGGGTATCGCCACACAGGTGATAAGCGCTCCCAGAGGGGAGATAACCGACGCTGACGGCGAATATCTGGTGAGCAACAAATCAGGCTTCAATGCCGTTATAGAGAAGGCGTTCTTTCCCTCGGACGACAAGTCGGTGAACCGCATAATCCTTACGGTGGCAGAGGTGCTTGGCGAGGAAAACGTTGAGTGGGAGGACATTCTCCCTATAGCCTCCGACGCTCCCTTTGAATATGAGGCTGACAGGGAGGGGGACGTGGCACGGCTGAGAAAAAACATCGGCGTGCAGGTATATGGCACTGCCGAGGAATGTATGGAAGCCATGGAGACCCTTTACGGCATTGACAAAAGCTACACCGACAGGCAAAAAAGGATAATCGCAGGGATACGCTACACCATGGTGATGCGTGACTTCTCCGTTTCCAACCGCTACACCTTTGCGGAGGATATCCCCATGGCGGCGGTGGTCAGGATAAAGGAGCTGTCCTATGACCTTGACGGCGTGGATATCTCGGAAGAAGCGGTGAGAGTTTATAACGTGGGCGATGTTGTTCCCCACCTTATCGGAACGGTGGGAGCCATATCCGCCGAGGAATACGAGGAGAACAGGGACAGCGGCTATGCCCTCAACGATGTTATAGGCAAGGGCGGCATTGAAAAAGCCATGGAAAGCACCCTGAGAGGTCAAAAGGGCACACGCACCATTGAGATAATGGGCGGCTCTGTTATCAGCGACAAGGTAACGGAGGAGGCGGTGCCGGGAAATACCATAAAGCTCACTGTTGACAGCGACTATCAGCGAAAGGTGCAGACCATTCTTGAAAACCACATTTATTGGCTCCGGCACCAGACATCTTCAAAGGCAAAGGGCACCGAGGCGGACGCAGGCGCTATTGCCGTGATAGATGTAAAAAGCGGTGCTCTGCTGGCGGCGGCGACTGCCCCCACCTATGACCTGAACGACTATATAAACAACTATTCCGCTGTGGCAAACGGTGAGAATGCCCCTCTTACGAACCGTGTCACCAGCGCATATTACCGCCCCGGCTCCACTTTCAAGACAGTGACTGCAACGGCGGCGCTGAACGAGGGCATAATCACTCCCACGGACACCGTTACCTGCAAGAAATATTACACCTACTGGGAGGGCTGGAGCCCCGAATGTACGGGCTATCACGGCAGGCTGAACGTGGTGGAGGCACTGAGAGAATCCTGCAATATCTTCTTCTATGACGTGGGACGTATCACGGGCATCGACCTTATCGCACAATATGCCTCCGATTATGGCCTTGGCGGAGAAATGGGACTGGAAATAGGCAGAGGCGTTAAAAAAGGCTACATCGCCTGCCCCGAGACCTTTGAGGAAAGAGGCCTGCAATGGCAGGCAGGAAATGTTATCCAGGCGGCTATCGGTCAGTCGGACACATATGTCACCCCCCTGCAAATGGCGGCGCAGGCAATGACCATTGCCAACAAGGGCGTGAGATACGAGACCTACATGGTGGACAGCGTTTACACCTACAATATGGAAGAGCTTGTTTCCCGCACAAAGCCTGTAAAGGCGGCTGTTATCGAGGACAAGACAGGCTACACCTTTGACACTGTAACAAAGGGAATGGTCGAAGCGGGGGCGTTTGAGGCATATACCTACCCCACACTCAGCGAGTATTACACCGACAGCTATCTGCTCACCGACCTGCCCGAAAAGACAGCCATAAAAACAGGTACTCCCCAGATGACCTCCAAGAACGACACAGGCTCGGCATTTATCGGCTTTTATCCCGCAGATGACCCCGAGATCGCTTTTTCGGGCTTTGTGGAGCACGGTGAATGGTCAAAGTTTATGATACGTGAGATAATCTCCGCCTACTATGACGAGTTCTATCACATTGAAAAGCTTGAGGGCATGACTGAGGACGAGACTGCCGCAATGCTTGCCGACACGGCTGATAACGGCGATAATTACAATGAAAATTATGATTAACAGGAGTTTTGATTATGCGTGAAAGTATTCTTACCATACCTATCAGCGAGATACTTGAACCGAGAGAGGGCTGCCCTATATGCCGAATGAGGGATATGCTGGAGCAGCGCACGGTGGAGTATATCATGGGAGCGGCTATGATGGAGCCTGATGTGAGGATAGAAACCAACCGTGCAGGCTTCTGCTCTGCCCACTTTGCGCAGATGCTCAAATGCAAGAACAGGCTTTCCCTTGCCCTTATGCTCCAGACCCATCTGGACGAGGTGCATGGCAGTCTGTTTTCAAGGAAAAAGCTTTTTGAACCCAAGAACGCCAGACAAAAAAAGCTCTCCGAAATAAACGAGAGCTGCTTTGTGTGTGAAAAGGTGGATTGGGGAATGGAACGCCTGCTTAGGACATTTTTTGAGATGTACAAAAACAGCGAGGCAAGGCAGCTCATGAGCGAGCAGGAGTTTATCTGCCTGCCCCATTATGACCTGCTTGCCTCAGTTGCTCCCCAGTATCTGCAAAAGAAAGAGCTGGACGGCTTTATGAAGCTTATCGGCGGACTTACCGAAAGCTATATCGCCGAGCTTTACGCTGACGTTTCAAAATACTGCTCCATGTACGATTACCGCAGCGCAGGCAAGGACGCTGATTGGGGCAATTCCAAGGACAGCATTGAAAGGGCGATCGGCTTCCTTACATCAAGGAAGCCGTAATGATAGAATATCAGTCTATGCTCATATAATACTAATCCTCAATCAACCTATAGACAAATCCTCGGCTGAAATAAGCC
>OMAO01000048.1_pt1 | contig 87114 bp, 100 predicted proteins | sample 1644641 | NCBI WGS metagenome assembly OMAO01 (sample SAMEA103958120, study PRJEB25191) | human gut metagenome | biome: human-associated habitat [ENVO:00009003]; feature: intestine environment [ENVO:2100002]; material: feces | place: Germany | collected 2013/2015
TGCTCGACAAGGGTCAGTAAAACGTTGATACTCATGTGTGTACCTCTCTTCAAATCGTTGATGAATGGTCGGATGTGAGAACCGGTGTTCCCGATGGCATGAGTATACACATGATTGCACAATTATGCAAGATGGAATGTTGCACAAAGAAAAAACGATGATTTTATGCACTATGCATAATTGAGCAATCATGCATAATAAACAATACATATAAGAGTGGAGAGAATACAATGGGTGGAAGAACCAGTGCGGCAAGCCACAACAAATACAATGCAAAAGCCTACGACCGGATAAACCTTGTTGTCCGTAAAGGTCAGAAGGAGCAGATTCAGGAGTATGCTAAAGAGAAGGGGATGAGCCTGAATGCCTATATCAACGCCTTGATTCAGGCAGACATGGGCGAACACCTAACCCCGGGGGTAGTTAAAAATCTGGAAGGGGACGCTGACTCGGTAGAATGAGATAGTTGTTCCATCTCCCCAGACCTGATTAAAATCTAGCAGCAGAAGGCCTCTGTCTTTCACAGAAATGTGATCGGCGGGGGCCTTTTTAGCGTAAAAAATAGCCTGACCTATGCAAAAGAGCACAAATCAGGCTGACAATGGATATGAAATTCTAAAATTCACTTAGAAAAGAGAGTACGCGTTGCAGGGAAAGCCGAGCAGATCGTTCGGTGAGCTATTGGATCTCCTGCTCCAGTTCATCGAACAGCGCGCAGGAAAAGAACTGACCAAGTGTGATATCAAGGCCATCACAGAGCTTTTTAATGGTGGCGATGGATACACGTTGACGGGATGGATCGAGCATACTATATACCGTAGATGGTGTTACACCGGCGCGGGTCGCTAACTCGTTGGGGCGTATCCCACGCAGGTCGCAGAGCTGTTCAAAGCGTTTGGCAACGGCATCTTTTACAGTCATGATGAAGTTCACCTCAACATGATAGTACAGAAATCCGTGCAGTTTAGTATACGCAGTTGCGTATATTGCGAGAATGTTTTATGATATAAGAGATACGCGGTTGCGTACTGATAGGAGAATGCATCTGCTGACAAAATAAAAAAGTATCTTCCACATAGAAAATGGAAGGTCATGGCCCAAAATCGGCGTTATTCCATCAGATTCATCGATTTTCTGCCCCTCATAGACACCTGATGGGAGAATATCCGGTTCATCTCCCTGCGCTTTCGTGTCAGGTCAGAGTGCACATAGCGCTGCAAGGTGATGTTGGCATTGGCGTGTCCTAACAATTCGCTAAGAGTTTTCACATCGCACCCCGCCTGCAAGCAAGTCGTTGCAAAGGTATGGCGTAGCGCGTGCGGACGTACCTGCCGGACAGTTGCCTGTTTCAGATAGGCTTTGATGCTTTTCCGATAGCAGCGGGGTTCTGTGGGTTTGGATTCAGTACCAGATAGAAACCATGTGGAATTACTGGCGTTTCCGCGCAGCCTTTTCAGCATAATAAGTAGCCGTTTCGGGATTGGAATTTCCCGGCGGGAGGTGCGAGTTTTAGGCGTTTGGATGACTACCTTTGTATGTCCATTTCCGCAGGAAATTCGGCAGACCGTCCGATTGATCTTCAAAGTGCCAAGTTTCAGGTCGAAATCGCCCCATTGTAAGCCGCAGATCTCGCCAATACGCAGACCTAATTCAAGCCCCAGTAGTAAGCCGATTTTGCGGGGCGTAGGGTTCTCCTGTACATACTGATAAAGCCGCTGCTGCTCCGCCGGGGAGAGCGGCGCAGAAATTTGGTCGATGCCTTTCGGCAACGTTACTTCCAGCTCTATCGGACGGATCAGGCGCAAGTGCGCGGCATATTTGCAGATGCGCCGCAGTATCGAGAGGCATTCCCGGGCAGAGGAGTTCCCCAGCGGCTTGTGTGCGGCATCTATCGGCGCAATGATCTGCTGCATAGCCTGTTCCAGAAAACTTTCCTCAAGAGATGCAACTGGCACTTTACTCAAAACCGGAAAAAGATACCTGTGCAGTGTGTACGAATAATGCGCATAGGTGGATTCTTTTATGCTGTTCCGCAGGGAGTGCAGCCATACTTCAGCCAGCGCTTCAAAGGTCAGGTCGGTTCTTTTCAGGTTGTAGAAGCCCGCCTCTGCTTTCTTCTGAATGAGCACCCGTTTGACCTCTGCATAGACCATTCCGTAGACGTAGCCCCACTGGATTTTGCCTTCTTGTGTGCGCGCTTTGATGTATCGACCTTCCCACCGACCATCCTTGCGTTTGTGAATGTTTTCTCCCCGTCGTGCCATTTCTGTTTCCTCCTGCGTCTTGGACACCCATCTGACCACTTATTCTGTCCATCTTCATTTTAAGCTGCGTTTTTCATGCAGAACTGGGCAAAGTGCAAAAAAACTTTCGGCTTCTGCGAGTTTTTTTCTAAGGTCAGGTGGGATGCATTTGTATGGTTTTCTATTGATTCCCAGATATAACCATGATAAAATAACAGGAGAATTCAAACAATGATGTCGAAAGATTGGTATCCTCCATTTTCTATGTGGAGGATACCCCTTTATGCGGGAAGGGGTGAACAAGGTGGCATTATGTCTGTTTGAGCACAACGAAAAAGCATATCATGCGGCAGTCCGGATGATGGACCAGTATGGCAAAGCTGCCATTGTTCATCCCACCGGCACCGGAAAGAGCTACATTGCGTTCAAGCTGATCGAGGACAACCCGGAGAAGGTCGTGACCTGGCTTTCTCCCAGTGAATATATCTTCAAGACCCAGCTGGAGAGCCTGAAAAAGAACGACCCGGATTTTCCGTTGGCAAACGTTCACTTTTACACCTACGCCAAACTGGTGTGCTGCACGCAGGTGCAGCTGGACGAAATAGCAGCGCAGAAGCCTGCCTATATTATACTCGATGAATTCCACCGTGCCGGTGCTGAATGCTGGGGCGAGAGTGCGGTGGCGTTATTAAAGTTGTGCCTGAATGCGAAATTACTTGGGCTGACAGCGACAAATATCCGATATTTGGACAACAACCGCGATATGGCCGAAGAATTGTTTGACGGACATATTGCAAGTGAAATGACCCTTGGCGAAGCAGTCGTCAGGGGTATTTTGCCTACCCCGAAATATGTGACTACGGTCTATCAGTACCAGAAAACGCTTGCGAAGTATCAGGCACGGGTGGACAACCTGCGAACACAGGGCATTCAGGATGTGAATCAGAAATATCTGGACGCGCTCCGCCGGGCATTAGAGCAGGCGGACGGGTTGGACAGGGTCTTTGCCCATCATATCACGAATAAGTGCGGCAAGTACATCGTGTTCTGCGCCAACAAGGAGCATATGGACGAGATGGTGTCCCATGTGCCGGAGTGGTTCGCCGGGGTCAACCCGGATGTTGTGGTGTACGAAGCTTACTCGGATGACCCGAACACCGACAAGGCGTTTGCGGACTTCAAGACGGATACGAGCAGCAGACTGAAACTCCTATTCTGCATCGATATGCTCAATGAGGGTGTCCATGTGGAGGGCATCTCTGGTGTGATCCTGTTCCGACCTACCATTTCTCCCATCATTTACAAGCAGCAGATCGGTCGGGCTTTAACCGCTGGGGATAATACGACGCCACTTATCCTAGATGTTGTTAACAACTTCGAAGGTTTGACCAGTATTTCCGGGCTGCAAAGCGAGATGCAGGAGGCTGTTCATCGGCTCTACGCCAACGGCGAAGGCGATAAGATCGTGACCGAGCGGTTCGAGGTCATCGAGCAGGTGCACGATTGCCGGGTACTGTTTGAACAGCTGCAGGCCAGTCTTTCCTCCAGCTGGGAGCACTATTTCTCCGAAGCAAGCATCTATTACGCGGAGCACGGAGACCTGAATATCCCCAAACGCTACACGACCCCGGCGGGACTGAGTCTGGGAACATGGCTGATCACGCAGCGTCGGGTGCGCGAGGGACAGATACCCGGTCAACTGACCCAGCAGCAGATCCAACGGTTGGACGATATCGGTATGGTCTGGGGCAACCGGAACGAAATTGCATGGCAGCGAGGGCTGGAATCCGCCCAAAAGTACTATGAAGCCCACGGAAGTCTGATGGTACCCGGCAAATACACCGACCCGGAAGGCTACCCCTTAGGGCAGTGGATCATAAAAACGAGGCAGCAACGGCTGAATGACCGCTTGAAGGAAGAACGCATCGCGCGGCTTGATAAAATCGGCATGGTGTGGAGCGTTTTTGATGTCAAGTGGGAGAAAGCCTTTACCTTGGCGGGGGCCTATTACGAGCAAAACGGTAACCTGAATATGCCGCGCTCCTATGTAACAGCCACAGGGGAGAAGCTGGGCTGCTGGGTGGCAAATCAGCAGTGGGCGTACCAAAAGGGAAAGCTTTCAGATGACCAGATCATGCGGCTGGAAAGGATCGGAATGTACTGGGGTAACCGCAATGACCGCCAGTGGAACGAAGGATATCAGGAAGCAAAGCGCTATTTTGAAGCCCACGGCGACCTGAAAGTACCTGTCGATTATGTTTCGCGGGATGGATATGCCCTTGGAAAATGGGTCAAGCGGCAGCGGTACACCCGCCAGAATCCTGAAAAAAGCTGCGCTGTGCTGACAGAGGAACGGATTGCAAAGCTGGATAAAATCGGGATGCGGTGGGAGAAAAACAATCCCAAACGCCCATCTGAGCAGGCGGCACAAGCCGAAACCGTTACGGCAAAAGCGGGTTAAAACAAGAAACTTATAAACAAACGCAAATTTATGTGAGGAGAAAAAATGGCTACGAATACTGTCGGAATCGATAAGGAAGTTGAAATCAACCGAAAGGAAAATCTGCGCGACCATCGCCTGTACTGGATCGGGCGTCGGACGCAGGACGTAATCCTGTCATCTTTGGCATTGGTGGTACTGTCGCCTGTCATGCTGGCTACTGCCATCGCAATTGTAGTTGATGATCCGTCTGCGGGTCCTGTTTTCAGTCAGGAGCGTATCGGCCGCAACGGAAAGCCCTTCAAATTCTATAAGTTCCGCTCCATGTGCCCCAATGCAGAGGCAAAGCTGGACGACCTGCTGGATCAGAACGAGATGGATGGTCCTGTGTTCAAGATCAAGGACGACCCCCGCATTACCCGTGTGGGCAAGTTTATCCGCAAGACCAGCCTCGATGAGCTGCCCCAGTTGTGGAACATCCTGAAGGGCGATATGAGCATCGTTGGCCCCCGCCCGGCACTTCCCCGCGAGGTCGAGCAGTACGGCGACTATGAAAAGCAGCGCCTGTATGTAACACCCGGTCTGAGCTGCTACTGGCAGATCGCCCCGCACCGCAACGACCTCTCTTTTGAAGAGTGGATGGATCTGGACGTGAAGTATGTCAAGGAGCGCAGCTTCTGGGTGGATTGGAAAATTATTTTTAAGACCTTTAAGGTGTGCCTGCTGGGGCATGGGGAGTAAAAAAATTGGACGCGTCTTTCAAGATAATTACATAGACACAAACTGATTTTAGAGGATGCCTGCAATAAGGATTGGAGGAGTAGATATTATGAAGAATTATAAGATTGCCGTTGCGAGCACTGGGACTAGAGATATAATAGGATTAACCAAGAAAAACTACGATAACTAAAGGGTTTTGACGGCTTGAGTTGTCCTTCAAAAGTTTTATTTGTTAAAAAACTGCAAGAAGCGGGAAATCCTGAGGGTTATATGTAGGTGGCTTTTGGAAGCTCTGTTTTGCCCCACAAAAAGGAGCAGCAAATAAAGATTGAAGGAGAGTTCAAGCCTACGGTGGATTGCGATAAGTGGTCTGCCGTGGGCTTGTTGCTGTTTTATAAAGAGAAAAGTGAGGAGAATAAAAATATGAAAAATTATAAAATCGCCGTAGCAGGCACTGGATACGTCGGCCTCTCCCTTAGTGTTCTGTTAGCACAGCATAATCAAGTGATGGCTGTTGACATTGTGCAAGCGAAAGTGGATATGATTAACAATCATAAATCCCCGATTCAAGATGACTATATCGAGAAGTATCTTGCAGAGAAAGAACTGAACTTGACCGCAACGCTGGATGCAAAGGCTGCATACTCGGATGCGGACTTTGTTGTAATAGCTGCGCCCACGAATGTCTACACGATAAAATCAGTTGTGTTCTGATGGTCTATGGTGGGGCGTAAGACACATGCGATAATGGGCATTTTTGCATGAATATACGCCACTATTTTACTCTGAAAATCATATATTGTGCAGTAGTACGTCTAGTCTGCAATGTGCATTTATACAGCGTGGTGTTGAGTAACGGTCAGAAAATACTATTTCCTTATCGTGTAGACATCATATTAGATTGACACATCGTTGTATAAGTTGCAACAAGGACGATAGAAACATTTAGAGGCGCGTTGTAGAAAATGACGAACGGACTGGATTTCAATAAAGTGTCAGCATAAAGGCAGGTCTACTCAACAACTTAACACTTAGGTGCAGTGGAAGATAGACACGGCGTATAAATATACGCCGGAAAATAGACGGAATATCGAGAAAAGACTTGATTGCTGCGCCGAAAGGGTTCGACAGCATAAGAAAACACTTAGCCGAGTGTGATGAACACAGCGGAAATTAGAGAGAAATACCATCCATATGGATGTGTACATAGAAAATTAGAGGATATGCCCGATGAGGGCCGGAGGAGTAAATAACATGAAGAATTACAAAATCGCCGTTGCTGGTACCGGTTATGTTGGTCTGTCGATCGCCACATTGCTTTCTCAGCACCATCAGGTGACTGCTGTGGATATCATTCCGGAGAAGGTGGACATGATCAACAACCGCAAGTCCCCGATTCAGGATGACTATATCGAGAAGTATCTCGCAGAAAAAGAACTGAACCTGACCGCAACACTGGATGCAAAGGCTGCATACTCTGATGCGGACTTTGTTGTTATAGCGGCCCCTACAAACTACGACAGCCACACGCAGCACTTCGACACAAGCGCAGTCGAAGCCGTGATCAAGCTGGTTATGGAATACAATCCGAACGCCATCATGGTCATTAAGTCCACGATCCCTGTGGGCTATACCGCAAGTGTAAGAGAGAAGTTCAACAGCAAGAATATCATCTTCAGCCCGGAGTTCCTGCGTGAGTCTAAGGCTCTGTATGACAATCTGTACCCTTCTCGTATCATCGTTGGTACTGATTTGAACGATGAGCGTTTGGTTGAAGCCGCTCATGCGTTCGCTGGCCTGCTACAGGAAGGCGCAATCAAAGAGAACATCGACACCCTGTTCATGGGCTTCACCGAAGCAGAGGCAGTTAAGCTGTTTGCCAATACATATCTGGCTCTGCGTGTGGCTTACTTCAATGAGCTGGACACCTATGCAGAGAGCAAGGGCTTGAACACCCAGCAGATCATCGATGGTGTCTGCCTTGATCCTCGTATCGGCAGCCACTACAATAATCCGTCCTTCGGCTACGGTGGATACTGCCTGCCGAAAGACACCAAGCAGCTGCTGGCTAACTATGCCGATGTGCCGGAGAACCTGATTGAGGCTATTGTCGAGAGTAACAGAACTCGTAAGGACTTCATCGCTGACCGCGTCCTGAAGCTGGCTGGTTACTACGGCTATGACGAGGACAACGAGTACGACAAGGAACAGGAAAAATCTGTGACTATTGGTGTGTACCGTCTGACCATGAAGAGCAACAGCGACAACTTCCGTCAGAGTTCTATCCAGGGTGTTATGAAGCGCATCAAGGCCAAGGGCGCAGCTGTTATCATCTACGAGCCGACCCTGAAAGACGGTGATACCTTCTTTGGCTCTGTTGTAGTCAATGATTTGGTGAAGTTCAAGGAAATGAGCCATGCCATCATCGCAAACCGTTATGACAAGTGTTTGGATGATGTGAAGGATAAGGTTTATACACGCGATATTTTCCAGCGTGACTAAGAAGTACACAGAGGGGAGATGCAGGATGGCAAAAAAGAAGTTGCTGATTTATGCACATTACTACATACCTGATACTGCATCCACAGGCCAGATTCTCCGTGAACTCGCAGAAGGCATGTTGGATAAGTTTGATATTACGGTAATTTGTGTGGTTCCCAGCTATTTAGGAACCATTGCAGATAAATATAAGACACAGAAATACTACGAAGAAGAAATCAATGGCGTGAAAGTGCTGAGAATCCGGGTTCCGGAGTTCAGCAAGACCAATAAGAAGAGCCGTGTGAAAAATATTGTTTCCTATTTCTTTGGAGCAATGGGTGCGACCTTCAGGGTTGGTAAGATGGACTATGTGTTCTCCATTTCACAGCCTCCGATCCTCGGAGGTTTGCTAGGTGTTTGGGGTAAGTGGGTGAAACACGCCAAGTACATCTATAACGTTCAGGACTTTAACCCGGAGCAGGTGCTGGCTGTTGGCTACACTAAGAGCAAGCTGGTGACGGATGCTATGATGTGGTTCGACAAGTTCAGCTGCAAGCGCAGTGATCTTGTAATCACAGTTGGCCGTGACCTGGTGGAGACGGTGGAGAAACGTTTCAAGGGTAAGAAAGTACCCAAGACCGTTATGATTAACAACTGGATCGATGAGAATGAGATCTATCCGCTGGATGAAAATAATGAGAAGGTTCTAGCTTTTAAGAAGAAGTATGGTCTGGATGGCAAGTTCGTCATCATGTACTCCGGAAACATTGGTCTGTACTACGATCTTGAGAATCTGATTAAAGTTGTGGAGAGAATCAAACCGGGTACCAAGACTACAGATGGCCGAGAGGTCGTATTTGCTTTTGTTGGTGCTGGTTCCGTGCTGGATAAGTTGGTGCTCTATGTAAAGCAGCATCACATGGACAATGTGACGTTCATTCCGTATCAGGATAAGGCTGACTTGATTTATAGCCTGAACGCCGGCGATGTTCATTGGTGTGTGAACGCAAAGGGCATTAAAGGCGTGTCCTGCCCTTCAAAGGCATACGGCATAATGGCCGCTTCGAAGCCGATATTAGGGGTCCTGGAGTCAGGCTCCGAGGTTCGCTGCTTGATTGAGGATACACATGGCGGTCTCTGCTGTGAACCGGGTGAGTATGACAAGGTTGAGGAAAACATCCGCTGGTTCATTGAGAATGCCGGAAATAGTGAACTGAAGGCAATGGGAGCCAGAGGCCGTGAGAATCTGGAGAAGAACCTTACCAGAAATGTATCGGTGAGAAAGTATGCAGAAGAGATTCTGAAGCTGTAAAGGAGGCGAGAGGTATGAACAGTAACTGGTTTAAGCTGGTTATGAAGATGACGAAAGTTGAATATGGAAAGAACCTCTTGCTGAAGGGCGTGCCGATCATCTTCAATAAAGGTGGTGCCAAGCTGAAAATTGGTGAGAACGTCACGATCAAGAGTAGCTTCCTTAGTAATCTGGTTGGCCTTTATAGCCGGACGATTATCGTGACTCGTGCTCCGGGAGCAGAAATCGAGATTGGCAACAACGTAGGAATAAGTGGAGCAACAATCTACGCCCGGAAAAAGATTACGATTGGTGAGAATACCTGCATCGGCGGCAACTGCAAGATTCTGGACAATGATTTCCATCCCATCGAAGCAGAGGCGAGAAACAAGCTCCTGCGCGATGAAAACGGTGGTGACAGTGATTTGGTGCCGAGCCGAGAGATTAAAATTGGCAAGAACTGTTTTATTGGGTGTAATTCAATAATATTGAAAGGCACAGTGCTGGGTAATGGATGCGTTGTCGGTGCCGGTGCTGTGGTTGCTGGTAAGTTTGAGGATAACTGTGTGATTGCTGGAAACCCGGCGAGGGTTATTAAGAAGCTATAAATAAAGTATTGGAGATTCATAATGAAGATTGCTTTTGTTGCAGTAAATTATAATAATTGCTGGATAACAACAAATTATGTTTCAAATATAAAAGCTATTCATGGCTATGGAAAACATGATGTTGAAATTGTTATTGTAGATAATGCCTCACAAAAAGAGGATTACGAAATCTTAAAAAGACAGATTGAAAAAGAGGAAGCTGTTCGATTAGTTCGTTCTGAGAAAAATCTGGGATATTTTGGCGGTTTGAATTTTGGAATTAAACTTTTAAATTATAAAGATTATGATTATGTAATTGCGGGTAATAATGATTTGTTCTTTTCACGAGATTTCTTTGAGGTTTTGGAAAAGAAAGCATATAGCGATAAGCAAACGGTTATTGTTCCTGATCTCGAAACAATTTCTGGAGTACATCAAAATCCACAATTTGTTAACGTACCGAGTGCAAAACGTCAATTTGGTTATAAAGTTTATTACTCATGCTATTTGATGGCAATTCTTATAGACTTGATCTATAAGAAAAAGCGTGAAAAAAGGATGATTGAAAAAAAGAAAGCAGATAATCAAGGAAAAGAAATATTCCAGTGCACGGGAGCACTGATGCTGTTTAGACCGCAGTTCTTTGATCATTGTGGACTTTTGGATGATTCTTTATTCCTTTGGGGTGAAGAGGTGGCATTAGCACATCAGCTTGTAGAAGCAGGAGATAAAATGTATTATGACCCCGATTTAAAAGTAATTCACATGGAAAATGCTAGTGTAGGAAAGATTGCATCTTACAATAAATTTAAGCTGTGGAAAAAATCATATAAGGTGTACAAGGATTATTATTACGACAAAAAATAAACAATACAGGAGGTTGCATCGGTGGACGCATTGTTTATTACAAATTTGGAACTAAATGAAAATGAAGGTATTTATAAAAAGATTTGCGCCGAGGCAACTGCAATAGGAAGAGCAGTAGGAAACTGCCGCTTATTGATGAAGTGCGGCTCTGGAACAAAAGTTGTTGACACCTATTCAGGAAAGACAACAACAAAAGAATTGGATGTTTTGACGTTTGCTAAAAATTGCGTTGAAGAAGATTCTTTGAAAGTGATTTATATAAGGCTAATGATACCAAACCCTTCGCTGATTGCACTTATGAAAGCAGCAAAGAAACATGGTGTTGAGGTTTTATATGAAATACCGACATATCCTTATTATGGGGAGCAATTCAGAGCATCCAGAAAAAAGTACAGAGCAGTTGCCAAAATAGCAATTGATGCGCTGTTTTCACCGTTTATTAAGAAATACGCAGATCATATTGTTATCATTAAGAGCAATAGTAAAATTCGGCTTCATAGTAAGATGGTTGAAATAAATAATGGAGTTAATACTGAAAAAATTAAGTCAAAAGCGGAATATGATACAAAAGATGGTGTATTCCGAATGGTTACAGTAGGAACTCTTTTCCCATATCATGGATACGATAGAGTGTTGGCTGGACTAAAGAGCTGTAACGAGGAAGTGTATGGTCATCCCGTAGAATTTCATGTTGTCGGTGCAAGTCAGACAATCAATGAATTAAAGGAACAGGCGCAAAAACTGGGATTAAAGAGAGTAGTATTCCATGGGATGAAAACAACTGACGAATTAAATGAAATGTATGAAAAGTTTGATGTTGGTTTGGGATGCTTAGCATTACATAGAAGAAATGCAGACATTGATACAACGTTGAAAATTATTGAGTACTATTGTAGAGGTGTGCCAGTTGTAACAAGCGGAAAGAGTCCATACAAAAATCCGGCAGTTACGATACAAATTCCGGATGGAGAAGATCCGGTGGATATTAAGAGTATATATAGCGAGTGGAAAAGTATAGATAAAGATGAACTGCGAGCATTGTCAGAGCAAGCTAAAAAGGAATTCTCATGGGATTTTATAATGAAGCAATTGCTTATGACATGTGGGATTGTCTAAAAAAGGCAGTTAAATGTGATGCAGAAACAAATAGACAGGCCAACTCACATAGAGATTGCTTGATTAAGGGTGGCTTGAAAAATGTAGGAGTAATATAAAATGATGGAACAGAAAGCAACAAGTCCACAAATTGCATTTTATATAGGACTGAGGAATATTAAAAAGTCGCTTGAAGATGCTGATTTGAATATTGGAAATCCTGGAGTAGGTGGGACCCAATATTTGTTTTTGTTGACGGTTAAAAAATATAATGAGAAATATAGTGATGGACAAGCAATATTATTAACTGATGCAGAACTTAGTCTGAAGGACAATGCGGTTCCCTATGAAGTAGTAGGAACCGAAGCAGATGCGATAAAGTATTGCGAAAGGCAAAACATAAAGGTGCTGGTGCTTAATGCTAATGTTGCAGATAAAATAAGTGAGGAATGCTTCAATACAAGGGTTAAAATCGTTTTATGGGCACATAATACACTAACATGGGGGAGACAACTTGTCGCTGCTAGAAACCGGAGTATTCAGCATATTGTTTGTGTTAGTGAAAAACAATATGAGAATATGAAAGATACGCCATGTTGGAAAAAATGTACATATATTAATAATATTATTCCAGATGAGTTCTACAATAATGCAACATTAAGTATGCACGATAAACCGTTTGCCGCATATATTGGAAGCATTATGCCGCAAAAAGGTGTACATAATCTTCTGGAAATCTGGAAGTATGTGGAGGCTAATGAGCCGGAAGCACAGCTTTATATTTATGGTGGAGCTAATGTGTGGAATGCTAGTGCAAGGCTTGGCTCTAACGGTGCGGCCGATATCTATTATGATCGAGTTATACAGCGAAGAATGAAACGGCTGAAACATCCGGAAAATATTCATTTTATGGGGGCAAAGGGTTGGAAAGACTTGGATAAGCTGCTATCTTCAACACGTGTTGGTATTGTTAATCCATCTCATTATATGAGGGATGAAACATTTTGCATGTCTGCTGTTGAGATGGAGGCTCATAAAATTCCGGTTGTATCCAGACAAAGAAACGATGGGCTAAATACAACGATTCCTAATGAAAAAATAGGATTTCTTGGAAAGACGGACAAAGAAATAGCCTCATATATATCTCAATTGTTGTGTGATCAAAATAAAAGTTTGAAAATGGGAAATGCGGCGAGAATATTTGCAGAGAATTTCACTCCAGACCATGAAATCTATAAATGGAGAAAAATCGTCGAAAATACCGTTGAATACACAATTTGCGATTTTAGTCAAAACAAAAAATCGAGTGATGCAAGACTACTGGAACATGATTTTGCTCTGAAAGTAGGATATTTAATTGAATCCGGAAAAGGCTTGGATTTGGTTGCTAAGAGACTTAAGAAAAAGAAATAACGCTATAGTTGAAACAAATTAGACTGGAGTTAAGAAGATGAGAGGAGAAAAGAGATATTATGGCTATGCTGATACTTTAGTTCAAGTAGCTGTATATATTTTTTTAATAAATGCGCTTTGTAAATATTTTTTGCCAAATTCTCTTACTAAGATTTTGCCTATTTTTGCAGTGCTGTTGGCTAGTGTTAGAACACCTTCGCCTTTTATTTTACCGATAAGAAGAATAGACAAGCCAATTCTAGTGTTTTTAGTTATTTGGTTTTTAGGTTGTTTCTATTCACCGGCAATGTCAAAGGGATTGGGCTATGTATTTTCTTTTGCACTTGCGTTTTTATTTGGAGTTTATGTGAGCCAAAAGAATGTTGATGAAAAAAAAGTAATGAGACTTTTGGCAGTTTCATGTACAGTTTTAGCTTTTTTTATACTAGTTCAGCCGGTAGCACCAGAACTGGTAAGCCGCGTTAATCGCCTGTTTTCGTACAGTTCGAGTGAATATGCGCTAATGAATGCATGGACTAGAAATGGTTGGTATACGGGGCTGTTTCCAGATAGAGCTCCAGCAGCTTTTTTCTGCAGTGTTTTGATAGGTGTTGGTTTATATTATTTGTACTGCAATTATAAAACTACTGGAAGCATTTTTCAGAGATTCTTTGGCATTGTATTTGCACTTATTGGAGCGTATGGCGTCCTTTTGACAGTTAAAAGAGGATTGTTGATCGGAGCCGGAATTGCAGCATTTGTATCATTTATTGTTTATAAAAAAGCCAATAAAGCTCCAATATGGAGAATATGCCTGGCAGCTATATTAGCAATTTTTATTATTTGGATTATTTTCAGCAATATGGAAGTCACACAAGTCATGATCGCGAGATTTGTAGATAATGACAATCCATTGACATATAGAGATGTCATATATGGAAATATTTTTGAAAAATTTTGGTCAAGCCCATTGTTTGGAACAGGAACGGCTTCTGCATTTAGCTTGTTGGGAATAGGTGGACATAACATTTACCTTACAGTACTTATGGAAAATGGAATTTTGGGCTTTATCGTGTTCATTAGTGTTTTGGGATATAGCTTTTTTAGTACAGTGCAGCTGATCTTGAAATTCGGCGCTTATGAATACCATCAGAGAATTCCATTTTTACTTTTTTCATTATATATTCAAGTATTTTTCTTGGTGTATGGTATGTCTGGCAATCCTTTGTATGATAATTATATTTTATATTTTTATCTATTCTCAATATTTATTGTTAAAAATTCGGAATATCATTTTGAAAAAGAGGTTTTATAGAGAGGCATAGAAATGCAAGCATGTATAATAACGTTTCAATCCGCTTACAATTATGGGGCGGTTTTGCAGGCTTTTGCTTTGCAAGAATATTTGAATGGAAACTTTGCGGAAACGAGAATCCTTGATTATCATAATAATGAAATTGATGCTTCTTACAGAAGTCCGGGCTTAATAGATTTTGTATATAAGCCTAAAAATGCCATTTTTAAATCCATTCAAAGCTTTTTATATAAAGGAAAAAAGAAGAAAATTAATCAATTTAGAAATCAATATTTTAGATCAACAAAGAGATATGATGCAGTTAATATTAAAGATGCATCAAATGAAGCAGATGTGTTTATCACTGGGAGCGACCAGGTTTGGAATTATCTCATAGTAGACAGAGATGGTACATACTACTTGGATTTTGTTAAGAATAGACGAACTTGTAGTTATGCAGCAAGTTTTGGAGTTGCATCAATTCCACAAGAATATAGGGAATTTTATAGGAAAAACCTTAATAATATTGATTCTATCTCTGTGCGGGAGGGCAGTGGAGCAGAAATTGTAAAGAATGTGACAGGACGCGAGGCAAAAGTGATGCCGGATCCGACACTACTTGTGAATCAAGAAACCTGGAATAGACTGTGCGCGACACCAAATGATACAGGAAAATACATCTTGGTGTACAAAATAACAAAAGCCGATAAACTGTTGTCTTTTTCAAAGAAATTATCTAAGAAAACAGGTCTTCCGATAGTGTACATACCAAATGATTTAAAGAGTGGTAGTATTGGAAAATTAAAAACGAACGTTGGACCGGAGGAATGGTTGGGATATATAAAAAATGCAGAATATGTTGTGACCAATTCTTTTCATGGAACAGTTTTTTCAATCCTGTTTAATAAAAAATTCTTTTCAGAGGTATCAAGTAAAGTGAATCCTTCGACGAGCCGGTTGAAGTCTCTTTTGGAGATGTTTGGTCTTGAAGAAAGAACCTTAGAGTGCTATACGGACAAAATGCTCGATAAAGAATTAGACAAGGCAGAAATAAACAAAGTATTAGAGGCGCAAAGAGAACGAGCATATGACTTTTTTAAACAGGTGTTTTAATACGCCACAAAAAAGATTTGATGATTAAGAGGAGCGAGGAATGGTAGCATCAAGTATAATTGCAGGAGCGTTTATTGTTATTGCTTTTATGAACAGTCATCCTGTTAAGTGTGCGGGAGGGGGGGCGAATTATAGTTCATTAACAAATAGAGAATCGGCGAATTGTATGAAGGGAATGGCGGCCATTTTAATAGTTTTTAGCCATGCCCATTATTATAGTACAAATCTTGGGCTAATGAAATTATTTAAGCCATTTGGGTATATTGGAGTTAGTTTATTCTTGTTCTGCTCTGGATACGGGGTAATGCATCAATACATTTCAAATAAGAATTATTTAAATGGGTTTTTAGCGAAAAGACTTAGGTGTGTGTATATTCCCTATTTGATAGCAACATTTATGTATGCTTTATTTATCCAGAATATAAATATTGAATATGGAAAACTAATTAAAAATGTCTTTTTAATGGATAGAATTCTTCCGTTTGCCTGGTATGTCCCAGTTGTATTGGGATGGTATTTGCTGTTTTTCGCTGTCTTAAAAATTATTGAAAATAGTAAAAAAGCATGCGTTATTTTTCTGTGTGCTAATATTTTATGGTATATTATAGGCTATTTGTTAGGATTGAGTTCCTTTTACTATAATAGTACGATATGTTTGACTTTAGGCTGTTTTGTCGCAGTAGAGAAAAAAGTATGCCAGATATTATCAAAATTAATATCTTTGATAGTCGTGGCAATTGCGTTTATGTTAAGCGTTATACTGTTGGTGCTCTTAGGTGGAAAAAGCAATTTAATATATTCAATGTGTATTTTTGCTAGTTCGATTTTATTTGTACTGTTTTTACTTTCCATTGGAACAAGGATAACATTTGAGGGCGCTATTCCTAAAACTTTAGGGAAGTATTCCTATGAGATTTATTTAACTCAAGGAATTGCATATTCATTGACATATCAGATATCTAGCAAATGGGAAAATTTATTTTGGATATGCTTTGTACCGATGCTTGTATTGACAACTGTTGGATTGAGTCTTATTTCAAAAGTGATAAAAAATAGAAGGATATAGAGGAGTATATGGCAACTAAATACATTACAAATTTTTGGAAGCAATATAAAAAAATGTCCGTTGTGGCAAAAGCTGCAATGTGGTTCACATTTTCAACGGTGCTTCAAAAGGGAATATCATTTATAACGGTTCCTATATTTACGCGTCTAATGACAACTGAGCAGTATGGCTTATTTAGCGTGTATTTATCTTGGGTAAGTGTCCTGACAATTTTGGGGACAATGAACTTTGAAACTTGTATCTATATAAATAGCTTAGCAAAGTTTGATAATGAAAAAGACAAAAATGATATAGCAGTGTCACTTATTGATTTATCATTTGTTATAACGATTATCTGGTTTTTCATTTATTTATTAGCTCGATCTTTCTGGAATAACATATTAGGAATGAATACAACGATGGTTGTATTCATGTTTGCTGAAATTATTTTTTTACCGGCTGTTAATTTATGGACAACAAAGCAAAAATTTGAATACAAGTATAAACGCATGGTTTTGCTTACGATAAGTCAAGTGCTTTTGAACGCATGTTTTGGAATCCTTTTTGTCGCATTGGCACAAGAACAAAATCAGGCTCAAGCAAGAGTTTTTTCAATCACAATTGTTCAGGCAGTAATTGGAAGCATTTGCGCAGTATATTTCTTTTTACGAGCTAAGAAACTTTTTGTGACTACATGGTGGAAAAAGGCCCTTCAAATTCATTTGCCGTTACTTCCGCATAATTTATCGCTTACAGTCTTGGCATCAGCAGATAGAATTATGATTAATTCTATGGTTGGTGCAAGTTCAGCAGCTTTCTATAGCTTAGCATATTCCGCAACAATGGTTATGAATTTGTTAAAGTTGAGTTTAGCACAAGCTTTAACACCATGGGTTTATAAGTCAATCAAGGCAGGACATTACGAAGCATTAAAAAAGAGAAGCAGTCAAATGATTTTAATGATAACAACGCTTGTCTTTGCATTCATTCTTTTTGCACCAGAAGTTGTTTACATCGTAGGATCTAGTGAATATAGAGAAGCAGTCTACTGTATACCACCTGTTGCAGCAAGTATTTTCTTTACATTTTTATATAACCTTTTTTCTAATATTGAATTTTATTATGAAAGAACAAAGGAGATTATGTACGCTTCTATAGGTGCAGCTATTCTTAATATTATTCTTAATGTGGGATTCATAAAGGCTTTTGGCTATATTGGCGCGGCATATACTACATTGATTTGTTATATGGTATTAAGCTTTGTTCATTATCATGTTATGAAAGATTGTATTCAAAAAAATATTGGTGATGTAGAACTGTTTGATAAAAAAATACTTGTTTCTCTTTCAATAGTTGTATTAGTTTGCACTGGAATATTTACAATATCATATCGCTTTATTATGTTGAGATATGGCATGATAGCAGCTATGTTGATAGCAGCATTTGCAAAAAGAAAACAAATTGTTGACTTGTTACAGGAATTGAAGAAGGGATAACTTATGAACAGAAAAATTGTTGCATCAGATGAATTTAAGTTGATAACCAAAGAGTTACTCGGTTGGGTGGATATGATATGCGAGAAAAATAATGTTCATTATTTTGGCGCGTATGGGACTCTTATAGGTGCAATTAGACACAATGGGTTTATTCCGTGGGATGATGACATTGATATTTGTATGCTGAGAGCAGATTATGACAAGTTTATCGAAGTCATAAGCAATCTCAATGATCCACAACATTATTTACTTGCGTCTAATACAGAAAAAGGATATTACAATAATTTTGCTAGAATCTGTGACCGTAGATGTATATTGAAAATTAAAGGAACGTTAGACATTCCTAATTTTGGCGCATTTGTTGATGTGTTTCCGTTGGATAAAGTGCCAGAAAACAAAGTGGAACGTATTAAATTCTATAAAGAGTTAGAGGTAGCTTATAGTGATGTTGTAACAGCTTTGCCTTTTCGGAGTTATAATACATTATCTCTTAAGCGTAGGATTGGTTTTTGGAAAAAACATCTTGCAAAAGTGGGAAATATTTTTAAGAGAAAGAACTTGATAGAATTTAAGAATACAAGGGATGAATTGATGAAAAAATATAACTCGTCATCATCTCAATTAGTCTCTTGTCTCTTTGATACTCCAGATGACAAATTGATTATGAGGTTGAGTGATATAACGGAAGTTCAGAGGCACGTGTTTGAAGACATTGAAATTAATATTCCGCGAAATTATGATTTGATTTTGAAATCGTACTATGGGGATTATATGAAGCTTCCTGATGAAAACCAGCGTTATTCACATCATCACTTTACACCGTATTGGAATGACGAATATTTACATAAAATTTAAGCCTAAAAATATGAATTTATATTTTTAAATTGGTGTTCATAATAATATTGAGGGAAAAGTACATGAACAAACAAGAAAGCGATATTCTGAACACACTTTTGTTAGAACCTTTTATCAATCAACGGATTTTAGCAGAGGTGTCAGGACATTCATTAGGGGTAGTCAATCGCTCACTTAAAGAACTTATCAAAAATGATTATCTGGACGATTCGATTCGTCCTACAATGAAAGCTATAACTGAGTTTAAGCAAAAAACGCCTCGGCGCGCTATTATTATGGCGGCAGGATTTGGTATGCGAATGGTTCCAATCAACACGGAAATGCCCAAGGGGCTTCTGGAAGTTAATGGTGAGCCATTGATTGAACGCATCATTAAGCAACTTCATGAAGTTGGAATCAAAGAAATCTACGTGATTGTAGGCTTTATGAAGGAAAAATATGAGTATTTGATTGATGAGTATGGTGTGGAACTGGTAGTGAATGCCGATTATGCAGCAAAGAATAATCTGCATTCGATTAAACTTGCAAAAGAGCATCTGGAGAATGCGTATATCATTCCTTGTGATATTTGGTGTGACCGAAATCCTTTCCATCGACATGAATTATATTCGTGGTACATGGTCAGCGATCTTGTAGACAACGAGAGCAATGTCCGTGTCAATCGTAAAATGGAACTTGTAACTGTTTCGGAAAGCTCTGGTGGTAATGCGATGATTGGTATTTGCTATCTGGTAAAAGAGGATGCCGATACAGTTGCGGAACGCATTGATAAACTTTGTGAAGATCAGCGGTATGATGGAGCTTTTTGGGAAGAAGCACTTTATAACAAGGACCGGATGATTGTTGCAGCCCGTGTGGTCCACTCGGCAGATGTTGTGGAAATTAACACTTATGAGCAATTACGAGAAATTGATAGCGATTCTAACCAACTTAAAACAGATGCAATTCAGGTGATTTGTGCGGCCTTAAAAGCAAAGGCAGAAGAAGTTACAGATATTACAGTTCTGAAGAAGGGCATGACAAATCGTTCTTTCCTGTTTACCTGTAAAGGAAAGAAATATATCATGCGAATTCCGGGAGAAGGGACAGACCAGTTAATTAACCGCCGACAGGAGGCTGCAGTTTACCAAACGATTGATGGTAAGCACATCTGCGATGATATTGCATACATTAACCCGGAAAATGGCTATAAAATCACAGAATTTCTGGAAGGAGCCAGAGTATGTAATCCATCGAATTACGAAGATGTCAAGAAATGCATGGAACGGCTGCGAGCCTTCCATGAAATGAAACTGGAAGTGAATCATGAATTTGATATTTTCGGCCAGATGGAGTTTTATGAAACGCTGTGGGAGGGAACACCTTCTATATATAAAGATTACGAAAAAACGAAAGAAAATGTCTTATCACTGAAACCTTATATTGATGCTCACACTGGGAAGAAAGTTCTGACGCATATCGATGCTGTGCCGGATAATTTTCTGTTTGTTAAGAAAGATGGTAAAGAAGAAATTCGTCTGATTGACTGGGAATATGCGGGGATGCAAGACCCGCACGTAGATGTGGCGATGTTCTGCATTTACTCACTTTATAACAAGCGTCAGGTGGATCGACTGATTGCTGCTTATTTTACAGAAGGTTGTGATAATGCAACCAGAATCAAGATTTATTGTTATATTGCGGCTTGTGGTCTGCTGTGGAGTAACTGGTGTGAATATAAGCGTAATCTTGGTGTGGAGTTTGGTGAATATTCGCTTCGCCAGTATCGCTATGCAAAGGATTATTATCGGATTGTTCAAGATGAGTTGAAAAAGCAACAGGGGGTAGAGTGAATGCCAAAAGTGGAAAGAGCCATCATTATGGCGGCAGGATTAGGAAATCGGATGCATCCGGTAACACTGACAATACCGAAGCCTCTGGTTAAAGTGAACGGGGTCAGAATGATTGATACGGTCATTGATGGCCTGTATAAAAATGGAATCTGTGAAATTTATATTGTTGTTGGCTATCTGAAAGAGCAGTTTGAGGAACTGAAAAAAGAATATCCGGACATCAAATTGATTGAAAATCCGTACTATGATACCTGTAATAACATTGCGTCACTTTATGTGGCAAGAAATTACATTGAAAAATCCATCATTCTTGATGGAGATCAAATTATTTACAATCCAGAAATTCTTGCACCAGAATTTGAACGCTCTGGATATAACAGTGTGTGGACAGAAGGAGAAACGGATGAGTGGCTTCAGACTGTCGAAAATGGTATTGTGACATCCTGCAGCCGGACAGGTGGAAAAGGTGGGTGGCAGTTGTACAGTATTTCCCGCTGGACTGCAGAGGATGGGAAAAAACTGAAACGTCATCTGGAAATCGAGTTTGAACAAAAGCAGAACCGACAAATTTACTGGGATGATGTAGCAATGTTCTGCTATCCAGAGGAGTATCAATTGGGTATCCGTCCGATGAATAGAAACGATATTATAGAGGTGGATAATCTAAACGAGCTAATTGCTCTAGATGCCAGCTACAAAAAATATATGGAGGAAAAGTAAGTGAATGCGAAAAAAGAACGCGGGAAAATAGACTGGATGATAACATTGGTGCCCCTGGCAATTGTAATCGCGCTGTGCATTTTGTTTTTCTTTGTGCCGGAACAGTCTAATGCTGTATTGAGTCAGATTCGTTTTTTCTTTGGTGACACGTTTGGTACATATTATTTGGTGATTGGACTTGGAATTTTTATTTTGTCTTTGTACATTGCAGGGTCGAAATATGGAAATATTGTTCTTGGCGAACCGAATGAAAAACCAAAGTATTCTTTCTTCGCATGGGGCTCAATGATGTTTACCTGTGGCCTTGCAGCAGATATTCTGTTTTATTCGTTCTCGGAATGGGTACTCTATGCAACTGATCCGCATCTTGCGGAAATGGGCAGCATTCAGGATTGGGCAGGCGTATATCCGCTGTTCCATTGGAGCTTTATCCCGTGGGGATTTTATCTAGTACTGGCCGTTGCTTTTGGTTTTATGCTTCATGTAAGGAAAAGAAACCGTCAAAAGTATTCAGAGGCTTGCCGCCCAATCCTTGGAAAGTATACCGATGGTTGGGCAGGTCGTATTATTGACCTATTAGCTGTGTTTGCACTCCTTGCGGGCACGGCAACAACTTTCAGTGTGGCAACACCGCTGATGGCAACTATTATTGGTGAACTTTTCCATGTCGCAGTCAGCCGCACGGTCATCAATATCATCATCCTGCTGATTACATGTGCGGTTTATACTTACTCGCTTCTGCATGGATTTAAGGGAATTAGTAAGTTAGCCAATATCTGCATTTATATGTTTTTTGGTCTGATTGCTTTTGTACTGCTGTTCGGCGGAGAAACACGGTATATTATTGAAACTGGTTTTTCTTCACTTGGACGGATGATTCAGAACTTTGTTGATCTGTCTACGTTCACTGACCCGCTCCGTACATCGAATTTCCCGCAGAACTGGACGATTTATTATTGGGCTTATTGGATGGTATGGTGTGTGGCTGCTCCGTTCTTTATCGGCAGCATTTCTCGTGGCAGAACAGTGCGTCAGACAATTCTTGGTGGGTATGTATTTGGCGTTGGCTCTACATTGACGAGTTTTATCGTACTTGGTAACTATTCTATGGGTATGCAAGTTGCTGGAAAGGCTGATTTTATTGCACAGTACCTGGAAAGCGGAGATCTGTATGGCATGATTGTGTCTATCATCAAAACGATGCCGGGTGCACCTGTTATTATGGTAGTTGTGCTGTTGACAATGATTGCTTTCTATGCGACTTCATTTGATTCGATTGCTTTGACAGCATCTTGCTACAGTTACCATAAACTGGCGGATGGTGAGCAGCCGAATAAAGGTATTCAGTTGATGTGGTGTATTTTGTTGATTTTGCTTCCGATTGCGTTGCTGTTTGCAGAAAGTTCCATGAACAATCTCCAGTCGGTGAGTATTGTTGCAGCTTTTCCGATTGGTATTGTAATAGTTTTGATTGCATGGAGTTTTTTGAAGGATGCTAAAGAGTACATGGGGACGGCAACAGAAAAGGAACGAAAAATATGATAAGTTTGCTAGATACAATTGTATATGCAGGACGGCTGCAAAATCGAACGGAGTTGATAAGTAGCTCTTCTGGTGGAGCATTTACTGCGTTATCTGACTATTTCTTGAAACACGATAATGCTGTAATAGCTGTGGTTTATAATTATGAAAATCATACAGCGGAATTCCAAATGATATTTAACAAAAAGCAAAGGGAAAAGGCTAAAGGCTCAAAATATATGCAAAGTAAACCTGGCGATATTTACCAGAAAGCGTATCGTTGGTTAATTGAAAATCCAAAGAAAGAACTGCTCTTTGTTGGCATGGGATGTCAATCAGATGGATTTCGGAAGTTCAGTGAAATAAAAGGAATCCGTGACCGCGTGTACATCGTGGACATTATTTGTCATGGCTCTCCAAGTCCAAAGTTGTGGAGAGAATATATAGAGTCCATTCAGAAGAAACATGGAAAAGTGACATATCTCACCTTCAAAGACAAGCGCAATGGATGGAACTCTCCAACAGCGTATGTGAAAGTCAACGGAACCGAGAAACCGATTAAAGATTATGTTAAAGTGTTTTATAACCGGTGTGCGTTACGGCCATCTTGCTATGAATGTCCTTATGCTACAATAGAAAGAAAAACAGATATGACTATTGGGGACTTCTGGCACATTGAAGAGACTATTCCGGACTTTTATGATCCAGACGGTAATTCACTCTTTTTGATTCATACAAACCGAGGCGAAAGATTGTTTGAAAAAATTCAAGGGGACTTGGATTTTAGATTGAGTAATACAGCACAATGCTGGCAGACGAATCTTGAAACTCCAACCCAAAAGTCTGAACAAAGAGAAGAATTCTGGAACGATTATCAAAAGAAAGGAATCAGGTATATTATGAAAAAATATGGAATAGTTCCATTAAGAACGAAAGTAAAAAATAAACTCCTTATATTTATGGGGGGGGGTACACAAAAAGTAACCTCTATTATGCTGATTACTCCGAAAGGAGGGCAGCATAATGAATTGGAAGCAGCCTAAAGTATACGCTGTAAAACATAAAAGTGAAGAAACCAGAGCCGCTTCTAGGTCTGGAGGAATTTTTACTGCATTATCTGATGAGGTTTTAGCAAAGGGTGGTGTGGTTTATGGATGCGTATTATCGAAAGATTTTGAAGCTGTTCACGCAAGAGCAGTGGATTGTGAAACACGCAATAAAATGCGTGGCTCGAAATATATTCAGAGTAAAATAGGTGACACATTTAGAAATGTAAAAGGTGATCTCGATGCAGGACGTGAAGTCATTTTCTCTGGAACTTCATGCCAGGTGGCAGGATTAAAACAGTTTTTGGGGAAAGATTATGAAAACCTTCTGTGCATAGATATTGTATGTCATGGAGTGCCAAGTCCTAAAGTGTGGAAAGCGTATTTGGAATGGCAGGAAAGAAAAAACAATTCTTTGATACAAAGCGTTGACTTCAGAAATAAAGGAAAATTTGGCTGGAGAGATCATGTCGAAACTTTGAAATTTTTAAATTCAAAATCTATTGACAGCAAAGTGTTTCGCTCAATTTTTTATGGTCACGCGGTACTCCGTCCAAGCTGTTATGAATGTCCATATAAATCAATAATGCATCCAGGAGATATTACAATAGCGGATTATTGGGGGATTGAAAAGGCTGCACCTGAGTTTGATGATAATAAAGGAGTGTCATTAGTCTTAGTGAATAATGAACATGGAGAAGAAAGTTTTGATGAAATAAAAAATTGGGTGATATGGAAAGAGACGAGAATAGAAGATAGTATGCAACAACCGTTTATAGCCCCCTTTCCAAAGCCGGATAATAGAGCGCAATTCTGGAATGATTTTTTAGGTGATAATGATTTCAAAAAGTTTGCAATTAAGTATGGCGGCTATGGTATTGGAAATGAAATTAAACGAAAAATTCAGAGCATATTAAGAAAGATCAACACAAAGAAGGGAAAGGCATAGTGAAAAAAGAAATACCAACACTATACAATAGAAAAGAAGAATGTTGCGGGTGTACTGCATGTTATGCAATTTGTCCCAAAGAAGCAATTTGTATGGTGGAAGATGAAGAGGGGTTTGAATACCCTCAAATTAACGAAAATAAGTGTGTGCGTTGTTACCAGTGCATAAAAGTTTGCCCTATAAAGGCGGCATTACACGGTTAGAAGATTATGAGAGGTCAAGCATACGCTTTCTAAAGTCGAGAAAAAATCAAGTAAAGAGCAAGCCGATGGTTTCAAAGGAATGTGCTTCAGCTGGGAGTAAAGAAACAAAAGGCCGTGTGATTTCTCACACGGTAGCTGCTCAAAATTTGCACACCGCTACGAGGTGAGCAGCAGACAACGCCTATCTAATGATAGACGGCTAAGATGCAAAAAAATGCAACGGATAAGGAGTGCTTTATGTCACTAAAAATAGATGATCTTTTGCATATTCCGCAAAGTGATATGGACAAAGTTAAAATAAAATTCAACCAGCCAAGCCCGGATGAAGATCCACTGGACCTTTATAGAAAGAATCCGGACATTATAAATACACAGTGGTTATTTTGGAGAGAACAGAGACGTTATTTTTACGAAGGTCAGATTGCGGTTTGTTTTTTGAAAATAGGATGGGATAAATGGCTTCTGACCACGATAAAGAAAATTACGAAGGATCTTAATATTGTAGGTGGAATATCCTATGATGGATATGAACTGCCGGAGTATGAACCATACTATGGAAGATTGATCGTACAGTTTCATAAAACATTTCAAACGCAGGGGATTTACTATAAAAATGTGTGTGATGAACTGTTAGTTAATCAGCTTCTTCCAGCTGCATTTGATGGCTATGATTTTCCGGGTTACGATGAAGTCAGACTTACCTGGGAACAGCTTGAAATTGTTATCAAGCAACATAAAAAGGACTGGATGGCAGCCTTGCAGAATCAGAAAGCAGTTTATTTAATTACGGATAGAAGTAATGGAAAATTATATGTCGGCTCGGCTACAAGCGACAACGGGATGCTGCTGCAGAGATGGGAAAACTATATTGATTCAGGGCATGGCGGCAATAAAGAACTGATTGAACTGGTGAATAAAGAAGGCATCGATTACATAAAAAGAAACTTCCAATATTCCGTTCTTGAAAACTACAATGCAAAAGTGGATGATAGTGTGATTCTCGAAAGAGAAAGCTGGTGGAAGGAAACTCTGCAAAGCAGGAAATTCGGATATAATGCGAATTAAATAAAGTAGATAAGATGCGATAAAAAGGAAAGGAGCAATTATGGAACAAGAATTATTTAACCCACAGTCCTCTTCCGTAAGCTCCTCTCGAATCATTTACACCCCATCAACCTTTGCACGGACATCGTTGCTCCATCTGCAGGAGGTTGGCTCTTTGCAGGCTGTTCATCCGCATACATCCACCCGAACAGACCTTGTATCATTTCTATGCTTTGTGGTCTTATCTGGAAAAGGCAGTCTGAAATACGAAGGTGTGGATTACGAACTGAGAACAGGAGACTGCGTGTTTATCGACTGCCGGAAAGCGTACAGCCATTCTACATCCGATAATCTCTGGTCGCTCCAATGGTGCCACTTCTATGCACCATCCCTTCCGGCTGTGTATGAGAAGTACAAAGAGCGAGGCGGTCGGCCTGTGTTTCACCCAGATGATTTAGCTTCTTTTACATCAATCCTGACAGACCTTTATGACCTCGCTTCTTCGTCTGATTACATACGAGATATGCGGATCAATGAGAAGCTGGGGACTTTGCTTACCTTACTGATGGAACAGTCCTGGCATCCGGAGAGCGTTACAATATCTCGAAAACGGCTGGAACTGGCAGCTGTAAAGGAGTATCTGGACGAGCATTATACGGAGAAAATCGCACTGGATTACCTGTCAGAACACTTCTTTATCAATAAGTTCTACCTGTCCAAAATCTTCAAAGAGACTTACGGAACAACGGTCAACAACTATTTGACCTCAAAGCGAATCACCAGAGCCAAGCAGCTGCTTCGCTTCACAAATATGACTGTAGATGAAGTTGGTGCTGCGGTCGGCATGGGAGATGCGAATTACTTCAGCCGGATGTTCCGCAAGGTGGAAGGCATCAGTCCAAGAGAATATCGGAAACAGTGGTGACCTTGAGGCACAGCGAGAAATCGCTGTGTTCTTCTTAAAAACATATAGTTTGAAATGAAAATAAAAGGAGACTTACAAAATGAACACAAAGCCAATAATACTCACAGTACCGTCCTTTGAAGACTTCAGAGGATACCTTGCCGTGCCATATGACCAATCTATAAATTTTACTGTTCGACAGATCAATCAGGGATACAGCAAGAAAGCGTTCACACTGCGTGGACTGCATTTTCAGGAAGGGGAACACGCCCAGGCGAAGCTGGTGTCCTGTCTGCACGGTTCGATTTTCAATGTGGCTGTGGATCTGCGCCAAGGAGAAACCTTCGGTCATGCTTACAGTGCGGTGCTGTCTTTTGAAAATCGAAAGCAGATGCTGATTCCCAGAGGTTTTGCGCATGGGTATCTGACGTTGGAAGATAACACCCTGATGCAGTGGTGTGTGGATAATGACTTCTGCGGTGAGGCCGCCAAGGCCGTGCGGTATGATTCGGAGTTCATCTGGGAAGGTGAACCGTGGCCGGAAGCTGAGTATATAATATCGGAAAAAGATTGGAATGCTGTGAGATTGGAGAATTTTTGTGGGAGATAAAAGACCATATAAACCAAGAAAATCCGGTGCTGGCCGGAAACTGTTGAAGCCGAACTATGATGCGGCAGCTATCCTGCAGGAGCAGATACAGGCCGTCGTGGTCCTCTACGAAGAAGATAACTCCCTTCAGACAATCGCAGACACGCTATCTCTCAATCCCATCAAGGTGCGAAAGCTATTGATCACGGCCGGTGTTTATGAATCGGAAATTGCAGATGCGGTGAACGCTTCTTTTGAGGAAAAACAGGGAATGTCTTATAAAGAAGCATTGGAAGCGGTGGCTGCAGAACTGAATTTGTCAAAAGCATCTGTGACTTCTTATTTACCTTATAAGAAAGGCGTGTATTTCAGAGAGGATTGTGATCGAGACCAGATCAGCGTTGTGGCAGAGGGGCTTCGACGAATGCGGCAGAGGAAAAAAGCAGTTGAAGCGTTGCAGAGCAGTCATGATGAACAGCATCTCTGGAAGTGCATCGTTGCTTTTCAAGGATACCGATTCAAGACGATATCAGGATTGCCGTTTTCCTATAAGATTAAGACCGGGCGGAATGGGGAACTGACCAAGGAACTGTGGATCGATCGTCGAGAAAGCAGTAAGAGCCTGACGTGGAGTTCGGTACTGCTTGCTTTTGAAAAGACGGAAGGAAAGCCGCTGGTAGAGCGGCCAAAAGCACTGGGAGATATCCGTGGTGTGTCCTATATTTATGGGATGTTTAACAGGTTTGGTCTGATCGAGGTACCACAGGGGAAAGTTTAAGGGATTTTTGAGCAGCACTTTCCTTGAATGGATACAGCTAGGTATATTTCGTGAACGCCAAAAACCAATATTATGCTAATAGAACACCGCTTTTGCCCTTTAGAGAAGGCACTCTAACCTATAAAATATAATTGTACGATAATATTATACTTAGTCTATCAAAAGATAAATCATTTTTCAGAGAGGAATAAAACACATGAAAAAAGCACTTATCACTGGTATCACCGGTCAGGACGGCTCTTATCTGGCAGAGTTTCTGCTGGAGAAGGGCTACGAAGTCCACGGCATCGTCCGCCGTGCTTCCATCTCCAACACCGCCCGTATCGACCACCTGATCGAGAAGAATGCAATCACCCTGCATGACGGCGACCTGTCCGATTCCTCCGGCCTGATCCGTCTGGTGGGCGAGATCAAGCCCGATGAGATCTACAATCTGGCCGCACAGAGCCATGTTCAGGTCTCCTTCGACGCACCCGAGTATTCCGGCGATGTGGATGCACTGGGCGTTCTGCGTGTGCTGGAAGCTGTCCGTGTCTGCGGCCTGACCAAGACCTGCAAGGTGTATCAGGCTTCTACCTCTGAACTGTACGGCAAGGTCGAGGAGGTTCCCCAGCGCGAGACCACTCCGTTCCATCCCTACTCTCCGTACGCTGTCGCAAAGCAGTACGGCTTCTGGATGGTCAAGGAATACCGCGATGCTTACGGCATGTTCGCTGTCAACGGCATCCTGTTCAACCATGAGTCTGAGCGCCGTGGCGAGAACTTCGTCACCCGTAAGATCACGCTGGCAGCCGGCCGTATCGCCGAGGGTCTGCAGGATCATCTGGAGCTGGGCAACATGGACTCCCTGCGCGACTGGGGTTACGCTAAGGATTATGTCGAGTGCATGTGGCTGATCATGCAGCAGGATAAGCCCGAGGACTTCGTCATTGCTACCGGTGTGCAGCACACTGTCCGTGACTTCACCGAGAAAGCTTTCGCTACCAACGGCATCACCATCCGCTGGGAAGGCACCGGCATCGACGAGAAGGGCTATGATGCAGCTACCGGCAAGATGCTGGTCTGCGTGAATCCTCAGTGGTTCCGCCCCACCGATGTGGACAACCTGTGGGGCGACCCCACTAAGGCTAAGACCGTTCTGGGCTGGAATCCGCAGTCCACTACTTACGAGCAGCTGGTGGAGATCATGGCCAAGCATGACCGTGAGCGTGCAAAGCGCGAAAAGGCCCTGAAGAACGTCTGATGCAGGCAAAGAATCTCTGCTTTTACCTGTCCGATCACGGTTTCGGGCATATCGCCCGGAATATTCCGTTGATTGCAGAAGCGGTGCGCAGAACCAATGGATTTGTCTACGTGGTATGCGGGAAGCGGCATCTGGAATTTGCAAAAGCCAATCTGCTGGAGCTTCTTACGCCGGAGCAGTCTTCCCATATCCGGTATCGTGCAGAACATACCGACATTGGATTGATCCTTCAGCAAGGTACGCTGCTGGTCGATACGGCTGCGCTGACCGATGCCTGTGCGCAGTATCTGGCCGAACGGCCGGAACGGGCAAAGCAGGAGGCTGACTGGTTACGTCAACACGATGTTGCGGCCGCCCTTTGTGATATGCCCCTTTGGTCGATTTCTGCCTGTGAGCAGGCCGGTGTGACGCTGCTCTATGTGGGAAATTTCACATGGACAGAGTTGTACCGGGAGTTTTTACCGGAACATATCTGGAAAGCATATGCCGCAGAGTACCAGAAGATACAGCACGGGATGCTTTATGCACTGCATAATCCGGAAATGCTGGAGTTTCTGCCTCGGGCAGAGTTGAGCGAAACTTCGCTGGTGGCGCGCCCCTTCCACCCGGACGAAATTCGGGCAATTCGCGCACAGCATACCTGCCCGGTCGTGTTCGTGGCTTTGGGAATGTCGGCACAGTTCACACAGCCTGTCTCGGTAGAAGGTGTGGAGGCTCATTTCTACGTCACAGAGGGCGTTCCGCTGACGGGAAGCAATGTGACGGTGATTCCCTATTCTACGCTGCACACGCAGGACTATGTGGCGGCGGCAGACTATGTAATCACCAAGGCTGGCTGGGGCACGGTGGCCGAATGCCTGCTGGCGCAAAAGCCAATGGCTCTGTTTGCGCGTGACAGCGTGCTGGAAGACCGCACGACCATCCGTTTGCTGGAACAGAAAAAACTGGGGATAAAAGTCACCTACGAGCAACTGACGGAAATGCCAGACCTGCTTGAACAAATGAAACAGATCACCTATCCGGCAGTGCCGGAATATCACAACGCAGCGGCCGAAATTGTTTCAAAGCTGCTGACGCTGACTGAATAAAGGAGCGTCTTATTATGATGGAAAAGAATGCTAAGATTTATGTCGCCGGTCATCGCGGCATGGTGGGCTCTGCAATCGTTCGTGAACTGCAGCGTCAGGGCTACACCAATATCATCACTCGCACCCACAAGGAGCTGGATCTGACCCGTCAGGATGCTGTGGAAGAGTTCTTTGCACAGGAGAAGCCGGAGTATGTGTTCCTTGCTGCTGCCAAAGTCGGCGGCATCGTGGCCAATCAGGAAGCTCTGGCTGACTTCATGTATGACAACATGACGCTGGAGATGAATGCCATCCACTCGGCATGGAAGAACGGCTGCAAGAAGCTGGAATTCCTCGGCTCCTCCTGCATCTACCCCCGCATGGCTCCTCAGCCCATGAAGGAAAGCTGCCTGCTGACCAGTGAGCTGGAAAAGACCAACGAGGCCTATGCACTGGCGAAGATCTCCGGCCTGAAGTACTGCGAGTTCCTGAACCGTCAGTACGGCACCGACTACATCAGCGTCATGCCCACCAACCTCTACGGCCCCAACGACAACTATCACCCCACCCACAGCCATGTGGTCCCGGCGCTGATCCGCCGTTTCCATGAGGCCAAGGAGCAGAATCTGCCCAGTGTTACCTGCTGGGGTGACGGCTCTCCGCTACGTGAGTTCCTGTATGTGGACGATCTGGCAAACCTGTGCGTTTTCCTGATGAACAACTACTCCGGCAACGAGACTGTTAACGCCGGTACCGGCAAGGAGCTGACCATCAAGGAACTGACCGAGCTGGTCGCCAAGGTCGTGGGCTACACCGGCGAGATCAAGTGGGACACCACCAAGCCCAACGGCACGCCCCGCAAGCTGCTGGACGTGTCCAAGGCCACCAATCTGGGCTGGACCTACAAGACCGAGCTGGAAGATGGTCTGCGCCTGTCGTACGAGGACTTCCTGAACAACCCGATGCGTGCAGAACGCTAAAATAGAAGAATCAACGATTCACAAGGTCGTGTGTCCGTGCAGGGCCGCGGCCTTTTTTGTTAAATGATAGGAGAACAATTATGAATTTGGTGTTATTGTCCGGGGGCTCCGGCCAGCGTCTGTGGCCACTTTCCAATGATATTCGTTCCAAGCAGTTCATTAAGATCTTCCATCGGGAAGATGGTGAGCTGGAATCCATGGTGCAGCGTGTCTACCGTCAGATCAAGGCGGTCGATACGGATGCTACAGTAACCATTGCCACTTCCAAATCTCAGGTTTCGGCTATCCACAATCAGCTGGGCGAGGAAGTGGGAATCAGTGTGGAACCTTGCCGCCGGGATACTTTTCCGGCCATCGCGCTGGCAGCAGCTTACCTGAAGGACATGCAGGGCGTTGGCGAGGAAGAATCCGTGGTCGTCTGCCCGGTAGACCCCTATGTGGAGAACGACTACTTTGAGGCCCTGAAAGCACTGGGCGACCGTGCCGCCGTCAGCAGCGCAAACCTGGTCCTGATGGGCATTGAGCCGACCTACCCCAGTGAGAAGTACGGCTACATCATCCCCATCGGCAAAGAGCAGGTCAGCAAGGTGTCCATGTTCAAGGAAAAGCCCACACAGGAAGTGGCAAAGGACTACATTGCAAAGGGCGCTCTCTGGAACGGCGGCGTGTTCGCCTTCAAGCTTGGCTATGTGCTGAACCGCGCGCATGAGCTGATCGACTTTGTGGATTACGATGACCTGTTCAATAAATATGATACTCTGAACAAGATCAGCTTCGACTATGCCGTGGTGGAGCATGAGCCGGAAATCGAGGTCATGCGCTTTGCAGGAACTTGGAAGGATCTCGGCACCTGGAACACCCTGACCGAGGCAATGGACAGCCACGCGGTGGGCGAGGCACTGTTCAATGAGAACTGCGAGAACGTCCATGTGGTCAACGAGCTGGATGTGCCGATCCTCTGCATGGGCCTGAAGGATGTAGTGATCTCCGCAAGCCCGGAGGGTATTCTGGTCTCGGATAAGGAACAGTCCAGTTACATCAAGCCCTTCGTCAACACGCTGGACCACCGGGTCATGTTCGCCGAAAAATCGTGGGGCAGCTTCAAGGTCATCGACATCGACAAGGCTTCCATGACCATCAAAGTGACCCTGAATGCAGGCCATCAGATGAACTACCACAGCCATCAGCACCGGGATGAGGTCTGGACGGTCATTGCAGGCGTGGGCAAGACTGTCGTGGACGGCATGGAGCAGAATGTGAAGGCGGGCGATGTCATCACCATGTCCGCAGGCTGCCGCCATACCATTATCGCCGAGACCGAGCTGAAGCTCATCGAAGTGCAGCTGGGCGAAGCCATTGACGTCCACGACAAGCAGAAATTTGAGCTGGAATATTGAGCCACCGCAGGAGGCAGCTATGCAAAACAAGAACAAGCCTCTTTTGCTCCGGCCGTCCGGCAAGGATTATCTCTGGGGCGGTAGCCGTTTGAACGATGAATTTGAAAAGAACATCGACCTGAGCCCGCTGGCAGAGACGTGGGAGTGTTCCACCCACCCTGATGGCCCCAGCTACGTGGTAGGCGGTGCCTTTGATGGGCAGGAACTGGCAGAGGTGCTGAGAGCACACCCGGAGTATCTGGGCGAGCGCCATAAGGGCGAGAACGCTCTGCCCATCCTCATCAAATTCATCGATGCCAAGAAAGATCTGTCGGTGCAGGTGCATCCCACCGACGCCTATGCACAGGAGCACGAAAACGGGCAGCTTGGCAAGACCGAGATGTGGTATGTGCTGGATGCCAGCAAGGACGCAAAGCTCGTGTATGGCCTGAAACGGGAGCGCACTGAACAGCAAATGCGGGATGCCATTGCCAAGGGAACCCTGATGAAGGATCTGCAGTGGGTCCCGGTCAAAAAGGACGATTTGTTTTTCATTGAGGCGGGTACTATCCATGCCATCGGTGCTGGGGCATTGGTGGCCGAGATTCAGGAAAACTCCAACCTGACCTACCGCCTGTACGATTATGACCGTGTGGGCAAGGACGGCAAAAAGCGGGAGCTGCACATTGACAAGGCGCTGGATGTGGCGAACCTGAAGAGCAGCGCAGAGCCGAAGCAGCCCCTTCGGGTGCTGAAATACCGGCAGGGCATTGCCTCTGAACTGCTGACCCGCTGCAAGTATTTTGAGGTGTACCGGATGATCGTCAACACCGAGCGGCGGCAGAAGGTGCACTACCGGGCGGATGAGATCGCGTTCCGGGTGCTGCTCTGCGTCAACGGCTGCGGCACGATCTCCTTTGAGGACGGCAATCTTCCGTTCTATAAGGGAGACTGCATCTTTGTCCCGGCGGATTCCGAGGTGCTGACCATTCATGGACAGGCACAATTTCTGGATGTAAGAGGGTAAACGATATGGATATTAAAAAGGAATACGAACGTTGGCTGGCAAATGCCACCGCAGATGCCGATGTAGTGGCAGAACTGAAAACGCTGGATGATGCCAAAATCGAGGACGCATTCTATCGTGACCTCGCCTTTGGCACGGGCGGTCTGCGCGGTGTGATTGGTGCAGGCACGAACCGCATGAACATCTATACCGTGGCAAAGGCTTCTCAAGGTCTGGCGGACTATTTAAAAAAGAACTTTGAAACTCCGTCTGTGGCCATTGGCTACGACAGCCGCATCAAGAGTGATGTATTTGCAAAAGTCGCTGCTGGCGTGTTTGCAGCGAATGGCGTTAAGGTCAATATTTGGCCTGTCCTGATGCCTGTGCCGACCGTGTCCTTCGCTACTCGATATCTGCATACCTCTGCAGGTGTCATGGTGACAGCGTCCCACAACCCCAGCAAGTACAACGGCTACAAGGTCTACGGCGCGGACGGCTGCCAAATCACCACCGAAGTCGCAGCGGAAATTCTGGCCGAGATTGAGAAGCTGGATATTTTCGCAGACGTTAAGACCAGTGATTTTGAAGCAGGCGTGGCAGAGGGCAGCATCCAGTACATCCCGGATGAGGTCTACACCGCTTTCGTGGAGCAGGTCAAGAGCCAGTCCGTCCTGTTTGGCGAAACCGTCAATAAGGATGTAGCTATCGTGTATAGTCCGCTGAACGGCACCGGCCTGAAGCCTGTGACCCGCACCCTGAAGGAGATGGGCTACACCAACATCACGGTGGTCAAAGAGCAGGAGCAGCCGGACGGAAACTTCCCGACCTGCCCGTATCCAAACCCGGAAATCAAGGAAGCCATGGCACTGGGCATGAAGTATGCCAAGAAGTGCAACGCTGATTTGCTGTTGGCGACCGACCCCGACTGTGACCGTGTGGGCATCGCCGTCAAGAACAAGGCAGGGGAGTACGAGCTGCTGACCGGAAACCAGACGGGTATGCTGCTGCTGGATTACATCTGTAGCCAGCGCGTCAAGCACGGTAAGATGCCTGCTGACCCTGTTATGGTCAAAACCATTGTCACGATGGACATGGGTGAGCAGATCGCTACCCATTACGGCCTGCGTACCATCAATGTGCTGACCGGCTTCAAGTTCATCGGGGAGCAGATCGGCAAACTGGAACAGCAGGGCAAGGCCGACAGCTATGTGTTCGGTTTTGAGGAGAGCTATGGCTACCTGACCGGCTCCTACGTCCGGGACAAGGACGGCGTGGACGGTGCGTACATGATCTGCGAGATGTTCAGCTACTACGCAACGCAGGGCATCAGCCTGCTGGACAAGCTGGACGAGCTGTACAAGACCTATGGCTACTGCCTGAACACCCTGCACAGCTATGAGTTCGACGGCAGCGCCGGTTTTGCCAAGATGCAGAGCATCATGCAGGCATTCCGGGGCGGCATTAAGGAGTTTGGCGGCAAGAAGGTCGTCAAACTGCTGGACTACGCGCCGGGTCTGGACGGTCTGCCCAAGTCCGACGTGCTCAAGTTCCTGCTGGAAGACAACTGCTCCATCGTGGTGCGCCCCTCCGGCACCGAGCCGAAGCTCAAGACCTATATCTCGGTCAGCGCAGAGAATAAGGAAGCTGCCGAAGCTGTGGAAGCTGAGATCCGTAAGAGTGCTGAAGAATACTTGAAGTAAGGTCGAAAACCATAAAAATAATCTTCATCACAAGGATGATTTAAAAATGAACTTGTGATATATTGGGAGCGTGAGCTCCCATTGCTGCTCGAAACTTTGCACACCTCTCCGTGGTGAGCAGCAGGCAACGATCGTATGTGTGAGCATGATCGGCTAAGAATGCAAAGGATAACCTCTTTGTCGAGGGTAAGGCATTATGAATAAAGAACGATTCATTCGATTGGTTGAAAAGCTACCACAAATCGAAAGAATGTTTGCTCCCCGGCAGGCAGATATTGCTTTGTTCAATGGGGAACCTGAGGGATTCGATATGGGAACCATTTATCAGAATCCGACTTATCAAACATGGCGAACTGCAGTTGAATTTGAATTGGCTGGTTATGAGCCTGTTCAAATAGCAGATAATGTTAGATATGAATTTCGCAATATAGACGGCGGATGGTTTGAAGATATGACGTTTGTCCGCTTGAAAGGATATCTGATTGCGATAGCTGAGAACCTATTGTCACAACCAGTTGAGGTGGAGAATGGGTACGATAAATATTCGGAACAGGGATTGAACCACTATATTCTTAGAGCTTTAACGAATCTTCAAGCGAGACATTTGTTATGGAGTGGTGAAGAAAATGATTTGAATGACGCACTTCGAGATTCGTTAGACCTGCTTTATTCTGTGAATGATCAGACAAGACGTGGTATATCTCAATCTGGTGCAGGCGCGGGAGAAATTGATTTACTAATAAGAAGAGAGGGTCTTCCATTTGCAATTATTGAAGCTTTAAGGCTGCGTTCGTTGAATCGGGAATATTTGAACACGCACATAAACAAAGCTCTTACAAATTATGATCAGGTAGGATGCCCTCATTCTTTTGTTGTTGTGTATGCACAGGTCAATGATTTTGCGGACTTCTGGAATAGACTGTTAGAACATGTAAGAAACTATCAGTTTCCGTATCCTACTGAAGAAGAACTCTCTGAATGTGCTGTAGAGCAAACGGAAGTTCGAGTCGCAAAACTGAAACTTAGTAGAAGCGAGAAGCTTGTCGATTTTAGAATCTATGCAATACATTTACCCAATAGAAATGACTGAAGAATTACAGGAGAGTATAATGAACACGAGTGAAGCTGCGAGAAAGTGGAAGTGTTCTGTTGGTACTGTAAGAAAATACTGCAACGAGGGAATGATACCGCCTGCTGAAAAAATACAAGATTTCCGTGGGGCTGGGATATCCCAGATGAAGCATGTAAACCACCAGTGACACGCCATAAGGCGGTTATAATGATGCGAATAGCTAATGCTGTGCGCGACGGAGGAAAGGTGAATTTGAAAACCTTGGGTATCTCTGAAGAACTTGCATGGGCTATTTTTCAATATCTGAAGGACTGTGGATTTATTGCAATGTGCGAAGTTCAAGGTGAGATTGCGAAGGCAATGAAGACTATTCAAGTCTTATCACTAGGGGAAAAGCTGATTGAGGCAGATGACGAAGTAGTAAAAGTTAAACTAAAAAAGAGTGCCAAAGCGGAAGTTGGCTGTGATAAAACCGGGCCACATGCTAATTTGACAGTTGAAATATCTAACGCATAACATGTTGTTGCTTGAATTGAATGGCAGTGCTATACTAAAACTACAATACACAATAGAAAGGCGGATATCTTATGCCCAGAACCAAAGGGAGCAAAAACAAACCGAAAATCACCAACGACTTTGCATCTCAGATTGCAGAAAAGCAGGAATCCATCGCTTCCCTCACCTCAGAAATTGCGTCTATCACTGCGAATATGGATTCTCTGAAAGCAGAGCTGAAAACTAAACGTACAGCTTTGAAGTCTGTCGAGAAGGAAGTAGGCAAGCTCCAAGCAAAAAAAGCTAAAGCGGATCAGAAAGCCGCCGAGGAAGCAAAGAAGGCAGAAGCTGAGGCTGTCCTGAAAAAACTCCTGGCAGACGGAATGAGTGCGGAAGAAATCCTAGTAAAGTTAAAATAATTGATGATGCCCACACTGATAAGCAAAGTTATGCTATCGGTGTGGGCGTTTTGATTCATAGCGAGAAGAGATAAATATATGGGATACGAAAAAGACCGGATGATGCAGCTTGAAGAGCGAGGATATGTAACATCAACGAAAAAGGTTTGTAGTTGTTGTGTTCAGGATGAATATTTGAAGAAGCTCATTAGGTTAAACGGAGAAGTTGGAGAATGTGATTACTGTAAAGATCAAAAAGGAAGAAAAGTTAAAACCAGAAAGGTTGTTACAGTTGAAAAACTGATGTCATTTATGAACGGCATAATGATGCTTATGGTGTAATGCTACTGGTCATATCTCAAGAGGCGCGGCTCTAGTAATTTTACCAGAACAAAATTAAGGTAAATCTTTTTGACGATGACAATCTGTGATAGCAGAATAACAAATGATGGAGAGGTTTGAAACGATGGATTCCAAAGAAAAAAATATAGAAGGATTGAAAATGGAATATGCTGCTATCCGTGAGGAAATTATTTTACTCATGAATGAGCATAATACGCATATATCGAATTTGTTTTTAATATCAATAACAATCATTGGTCTAGGATGTCAGTTTAAGAACAGTGTCTTATTTCTAATGTTGTACTTCGTGATTATACCTCTCCAAACTTTAATAAACAATAAGCAGTATATGTTGATACGATGCGGTGTATATATTGCCCTAAATATTGAACCAGAGATTAAAGGACTGAAATGGGAAAGAACAGTTCATAGAATCGATAAAGAAATAAAGAATTCTTATAAGGTTAAAATTTTTGGTTTTGCCATAGAAGATGAATTGTGCGACTTTGGAGCATTTATTTTTTCGGTTATTGCATGGATGTTCTATACATATTACATTTTTACGGGCGGCTGTGAAATATCACATATAAAATATAGTAGTGTTTTAGGTGAAGCCGTTGCAATAGCTGGTACAGTGATTTCTTTGATGCTCTGTAACAAAGGCAGAAATTTTGAGAAAATATATATGGATTGCGCGAAAACTATAAAAAGAGCAAGATGAGTGCAGAAGAAATCCCTACAAAACTGAAATAACATCAAATATCAGAAAAATTCCACCATAAGGCTGACTTGTTCTCGGATCTGTGATATACTGGGGCAAACGGGCCCTGACTCTGGGGCCACGGTGGATCGTGGCTCTTGCTGCTCTAATAATCACACACCTCTACGTGGTGAGCAGTGGGCAACGTCTATTGACGGCTAAGAATGTGAAAAACAGAAGGAAGGTGTTTTTATGACTGACAACTTGTCGATGAAAAGAGCACTGATTATGCAGTCATTTGCACCATTGTTTTTGATTTTGCTGATAAAGTATTTTGATTGCAGGTTACCTCATTTATGCAGAGCCTTTTTCATGGTGATGCTAAAAGAACCAGAGATGGCATTGATAAAACTGATACACCATCCGCTTTTAATTACAGCGGTGTTGGAAGTCCTTTGTTTTTTGTGGATTATATACTCAATATATAGTGTTCGATATTTTGAAAAATCTCAGAGATCAAATTTTGTGAGCATGGGAGAATCACCTATTAATATTGAGAAAATTCAAGATTCTGGTGTTACATTTTTTATGACATATGTTCTTCCGATGGCAATGGATGATTTAGATACACTCCAAGGATTTATTGTGTTTGCGATTTTAATGGCGATGTTATTTGCACTAATGTGGAAAACAAATCTGTATTATCAGAATCCAGTACTGACGATATTGGGGTACGAGATTTTCTCGTTTGAGTTTGAAACTACGCAATTGGCACAATACGAAGAAAAGAAATGTATCGGAATTACAAGAGGTAACGTTGAAGAAGGGGACAATATAAAACGGCAAATAATATCGGATAATGTGTTCATTATATATGAAGATATTTGATAAAAGGTGGGTAGTGAAATGCCTAAACAAAGAATTACAGCAGCAATAAGAGAAATCCTTGATGAAAGATATGGATTTGAAATATATGTTATTATGAAAGACGGAGAACAACTGATTAAGAGATTTGTCTTAGATGAAGGAAATCCTAATGAAAACGATGGATTTAAAGCTAGAATCCGTGCAAGTATTAAAGAGACAATACAGAGTAAGTATTTAGATAATGAAAGTAAGTACGCAGATGGAGATGATTTGGCGAATGAACAGGATTGTTTTTACGTAATTAAGCAGGATGAGCATTACCAACCATTTAATTTCTTGCAGATTCCAGAAAATCAAATTGAGAATTTTAAGCTTTCAGATAAAGATAACGCAGATTCCATTGTGTTTAGATTTGCTTTTCAACGGAATGGTATTATTAAACAGCTTTGGGCATACCAGAAAATACAGCCCGCTTCAATTCCAAATAAACAGAAGCAACATTTTCAGTTGATTGCAAAATCGCAAGACCAACCGGATGTGTTTAAGGAAATGAAAGACCAAATGTTTATTATCACTAAAAAGATTGATTTGTTAATCTTAGGTGATGAGATAATAACTGACGAAATCAAATTGATGGAACGTCATTTTGGACTGGAAGTCTTTTTACGTGCGTCGGCTACACGTGCAGTGTCATCAATTACAGCAGTTGGATTGGTTGGAAATGAAGACAAGTTACAGGAATACGTGCAGAGACCGAATAAAAAATATGCAAAGAAAATGATGCAGATTCATAAGTTCCCAGTTGCTACAATGAACAGAGATCGACTGATAGAAAAGTTGCAGACCGTGGAACGTTGGAAAAACGTATTTGAAATACAAGGCGAACAAGTATATTTAAGAAACTTCTCAGATGTGGAACACATTATTGATCTATTTACTGAAAGGTATACAAAATCAGAAGTAACAGGACAAGAGTACGATACATATGTTAAGAATAAGGCTGAACCGGTTGGCAACGAACATATTGTTGTTTATTGAAGGACTGTACAGTAATTTGTAAGAATAAGAGGAAGATAGACTATTGCGGAATTTCTGTGTCGATGGTTTAATAAGGAATAAATTTAGATAGTCGAGCTTCCTTTTAGATGAGACTTTGAACATATCCTCACGGCTGGCATATATCGTGGCAGAAAAGCAGAAGTTGGGGTATATAATAATAAACTATAATGGTGGTGACAGCCTTGAAAATTTGGGACTTATTTAATGATGTAATTGACAAAATTCCAGAACCAGTAATGAGTGTATTGAATTTCCTCGCTACGCTTTTCACCATTGCTGCTGGAATAGGAATTCCGACAGGTGTTTTTACTATATTTTCTAATAGTATTGACTTAAATAATGGAGGTGGCAGCATACCACCTAGAGTCTTTATTGTGTCGTTGGCGATAATGATTATTCTAGTTCTGGTAAGATATTTTTGCTTTAAATTGCAGACTATTAAGAACTATCGGGAAATAAATGAAAATTACTATCGTTTAATGCACGACTTCCGTAACGAGATTAATCAAATGGAGGTGTACTACAAAGAGATTGAATTAGAGATGCGAGAATGGAACATGGAGTTATTTACAACATTGACTTCTAAATTTCTTGTTCAGGAATTGGATAATCTTTGTGAAATCCTGCAAGTCCTTTCTGGCAGTCATAAAAAGGTATGCGGATGTATTAAATATTTGTATACGAATGAAACAGGGCCGATTAATTATAATAATGCTCTTGTGAAAACATTTGTGCGTTCCCGGAATACGGATAGCAACCGTGTAGTACTAGACGAAAAAAATGCTGGCAAACCTATTAAAGTTTCTGAAAACACGGATTTTAGGACGATAGTTAATGGAGATCAAAGCTATAACAACGATGTGTTTTATAAGCAGAATCTAATCAAATATGACAAACAGCTTAGTAAAGCGGATCCGAATGCTCATTATGATAATACAACAGAGCATTATGACCAGTATTACATAGCGACTATCGTTGCACCTATCAGGGTTGCAAATAAAAGACTTTTTTATAAAAGTGAGAATACAGATTATGATCTGCTTGGTTTTCTTTGTGTAGATACGCTTGATCGATATTTATTTACGGAAAGCCAGAGAGAAAGTTTCACATATATCGTAAAAGCATATGCATCAACATTCTATAACATGATGAGTAAATATCAATATTATATGATGAAATTTGCTGAATATGAAAAGTCATTGAAGCCGGGCAATCAGATGCCGCAGAAAACACCTCAGAATAATCAAACAAAACAATCTTCTCAAGGTAGAAGAAAGCGAAATAATTCTCGTCGATATAGGAAAAATTAAAAACTAAAATTCAGAGATTCACACATATAACTGTTTTATGGAAGGGTAATAATATATGACAAGAGCAAACAGAAAATCGAGTAGTCCCAAAATAAAAATTATAACGTTCGAGGAAACTTCTAATAAAATATCGTATGATGCAACACTTCAAGGACAACATTCTGGTAAAAAAATCGTAAATAACCCGAAGCCGAAAGAGACATATACGTTTTCTTCTATATTTCCAAACGAGGATATTATGAACAGAGCCCATAAGGTTATAAGCCGGGTGGAATTTGCAAAGTGATATATGGTTGATTCTGTCCTTTTTTATGATTGTATATCATAGGGCACGAAGAAGTAGCCAAGCTCGAAGCAAAGAAAGTCAAAGCGGATCAGAAAGCAGCGGAAGAAGCGAAAAAGTCGGAAGCCGAGGCTGTGGTCAAGAAACTGCTGGCCGGTGGCATGAGTGCTGACGAGATCCTTGAGAAGTTGAAGTGATTCTATTAGCCGTGTGAACTTCAGAAGTTCGCACGGTTATTTTTAGAGGTGGCGGTTAGCTAAAACTAATCGCGTTTCATAAAAATAGCCCCACCGTGAAGTGGGGCAGTCAATCAGTCATTGTCCTCTGCTCGTATTCGGAGCAGCTCGGTTTTCTCATTTTCCGTTGCCGACCGCACGGCAGATTTCTCTCCAACCATTATCGCACCGCAGTCTGGGCAGCGGTCAGGCTGTGTGTCGGCAGGGAAGCAGTACTTGCAAGCGTCACAGAAATAGTAGTTCATTTTGTCGTCACCTCCAGAATGTCCTCAAAGGGGATGATCGTTGGCAGCTCTTTGCCGATGCCATTTTTCATCCCGGTGGACATCTTCAGCTCTTTGTATACGCCATCCACACTTTCGACCTTCCCGGAGATATCTTCGTAATAACCATCCGTAAAATAACGAACTATAGCAAATGAGCCTTTGTGGAGCTGCATCAGCTTTGTGCCAATTCGCTCTTTGCCATCCTCGGATAGCTCAATCCTCTGTGTTTTGGTGTGTTCACGAGCTTCGCTTGCAATCTCGTCCTCATACCCTCGGAGCGCAGCAAAGGGACTGAAAATCTTTGCTCGGTTCGATATCGCCATTCGAGGTTTTATGGGAGCTGGCCGGGAGAGGGGGAGAAGGTCAGCGTATTTCTGACTTGTGATTTTTCCTTCCGGCGTGTTTTTATAGTCTGTCATACTTTTTGGCTCTCTTTTTGAGTAAGGTCTATAAAGTTTTCGGTTATCTGCCCATTTTCAAGATAGAGGTTTGCTTGTTTAGAAAGGAGAACTTGGAATGCCGAAACTGGGCTGAAAAATAAAACTACGTGTGCAATAAGTTCATTATGTATAGTAGAAGCAATGGAAATATAATGAGCACCAATAAATGATGACTTTCCAAGGGAAGACATTAAATACTCTGGAGCATATGATGCTTCCGGTGGCTTTTCACAGCTGGATTGCAATTTGCCGGAGATGGCGAGATTTAAGCGGGCACGTATATTTGCAGCGGTCGGATCATCTAAATAACGATGGCCAGCTGTTTATAGTAATCCGTATTTTTTCTTAAAGGCGCGGACGTCTGCAGCTTTTAATTCTTCAAGCCGTGGGACATCAGAATCGCAGGCGAACTCATCTTCTGATGCTATACCAAGCACTTTACCGAGGATAGCAACATGATCGTCCTCGGATTTTTTGCCGAAGGGCAAGTCTTTGTTCAACGAATGGAGCTTATGGTCATGAAGTCGTTTGATGACAGCACCGTCTACGGTGGAGCAGATGACATCGTCTCCATCTTCCACAGCCTGCGTGTAGCAGACATAAACCAAATCTCCGTCATGATAGAGGGGCTCCATACTTGCACCTGACACGCGAATCAGTGCATCCGCATTTGTGCTGTATCGGTTCTTCTTTATAAATAGGTACTCTGGCGGTGCGTCTGTGAAAGCGCAGCCAGTACCAGCGGCAACAGGTGTGGATTCCAGCGGAAGCAGAGAAAAGTTGTTGATGAGGTAGCTGTTGCAGGCGTTTTGTTCTTCTTCCAACATCTTGTCGACCATCGCGGTAACAACATTCTGGTTGACAGTGCTGAGTTGCCGATAGCCATCCAGAAGGGAAGTTTCGCGCGCGGAGAGATGTGACTTGGTATCCCCAGTGATGCCGAACAGCTCATATAAAGGAATGTCCAGATGTAGACAAAGCGTCTGAATCGCAGAAATGTCGGGTCTCGTTTTGTCGCTCTCCCAGTTGATGATCGTGTTTCTGGAAACTCCCAGAAGGTCAGCAAGCTCTGGGAGAGTTGCTTTTTTTAGCAATCGATACTTGCGGAGAACATCACCGAAAGATAAGGTGGACTCCTGTGTAGATGCTTGCGGGGGTCTGTGAACAGCTGACTTGCTCTCCAGTGACTGGATGCCAGTGCTGGAAACGGATGTGTTTCCTGTTCTTTTGCTCATAATGTGTACCTCCTGAGCGGGTGCATGAAGCTCCACTCCGGGAACTAACACACCTGTTGAACTTAGTATAGCACAAGTATATTTTGCTATCAATATGCAACAGTGAAAAATATTGAACTGTTTGTAAGCGGACAGAAAACTACCCTCGTGAAGGAAACCAAGAATATGTTGCCTGCCAAGAAACAGAATGAACGGCTTTTTTCAATACAGGAAACAAAGAACTGTTTCTTGAAGCTCAATTTCGAGCAAAACTGTTGACATTCGTCACGGGCAGTGCTATAATGTGGACAACCAGAACGAAGCAAAGGGGATTTTCTCGCTTCGTGTAAGGTGAGAGAACACAGAGCAGCAGATGCATCGTCAGCAATGACGGAGTGTCTTGGGCGATTCGGCACCGTGTGTCGGGTCTATAAAAGAAATGAGGTGAGTCCGATGGAATCCGATAATGTGTCCACCGATGACGATGGACAGAGGTATCCCGGTGCGAGGTCGAGATATCATCCTACTGAACTCAAAAAACCGGGATCCAAACAGTGGAAAGTGTATGAGCGGTTTAATTCTGATGTACTGCTCCTCTCACTGGGTACAGCCCGCAATTCAATCAGGCTCAGATTCATTTTGATTCAAGACTGGTTCTTCAGACTGCACCTGTCCTGGCCGTTTTCAAGCGAAGAGAGTCGTCTCTGGGTTGATTCGCCAAATCCTGGTGCTTGAGAATGCGGAGATCAGAAAGGATGCCTCCGGCCACGTCCTCCGGGAGGTAAAGTAAAACAAATATGTTGGAAAAGATTAACGAAGAAACGAAAATGGCGGCAGAAACTTTTGACACTGGTAAACTTGCCGAACTGGTAAGACTTGCCATTGGCGGAAGAAGTCTCTCTAGCTTTGCTGAAGAGGCAGGGGTCTCGAAATCTTACGTGTCCAAGATTGTGAACGGAAAAATCTCTTCGGACAGTCCTCCGTCACGAAAGGTACTTAGTAAGTTGGTTGACCCTGACAAAGCGGCACCGCAGAATGGTATTACTTTGGCTGACCTGTTCTCAAGCTGTGGATATAGCACAGCTGAACTGGAAAATAAAGAAAATAGTCCTGAGATGCCGGCTTTGTGTAGCACAGTCCAGAAATATTATAACAATGCCTTGCCTATGGCAGCAGTCAGTGTTCTGATGAACGGTTTGGTCTTGAACGGAGTAAACGACTCAATGTCCATTGATACAAAGGGTAGCTATTTCGAGATTCACACTCCAGACAATGACGAAACTTATATCGGAATCCCAGCTTTCTGCCAGAAGCAAGATGCTTTTAACCTGATGTACACGGCAGCATTGAGCATTCTTCTTGTACTGTGCAGTAAAAATGCGACCTTCTACATCTTGACAGACAACCATGAGTTATACCAGTTTCTGGTTGCTCGAATCAAGGTGCCGAAAGAAATGCGTGTTTCTGTGCTGTACACAGAGGACCATGTTTTCATCAAGGAAGAAACCCGAATCGGGGGCAATCAGGATGAATGGTTTCCTAAAAGCATCGTGAATGTCCCAGAAAGTATTACTACAACTGAATAACAATCTTGAGAATACCCTGTAAAGGGGAGAAGGGACTTTACCGTATCATGATTAATCGACTGAGTGATATGGTTGTGTTCGATGAGAATGGGAGCGAATGGGTAGCATCCGAAGTTTTAGAGCCGATCAGTGAAGCTTGTGAATCGGTTCAGAAAGATCAAATCAAACTGAAAGAAAAACTGAAGAAGCTGGGAGTTAACAGCAAGGACGCGGCATTGATCGAAAAAGAATGCCGGGACCATGAGCAAAAGAAAATCGACCGGATTCAGGAGGAAATCGATGTACTGATGTGTCTTCTGCCGAGCTTGATTGAGGGCAATTTTGTCAGCGCAGAGAGCCTGAAAATGGTGCTCAGTGAAAAGCAAATCCAGATTATCGAAATGAATCTGGGAATTAAACTCTAACCCACATATGAGGCTGGACTCTTCACCCAGCCGTCAAAACAATCCCCATACTTAAAGCTTCCTCCATTCATACAACCAGCTGTGATGTGCCGTATGCCTGCAGGGGGTCTTCCCCTGTGAGGCTTCGGTATGTTACATATCATCTATCGGTTCGAAGGTAAGATACGAGAAATCCCATAGTAATGAAAATACAACAATAGCAGAAAGGAGAGTGGCAGAAATGGAAGTGCGATTTATTATGGATACATCTGGCAGTTTTATATCATCTCTACAGTCAATTCTTTCATTCTTTGCAAAACAGTATTCAACTGAGTTACAGTCTCGAAAGAATCGTAATATTTTTATGCTGCCGTTGAACACTAGGAAACGTGTTGCTTTCTTTGATGTTCTTCTCTCTCAAAAGAGCGAGGAAAGCTCCAATGTGAGAGTACGCAAATCCATCACAAATGCACTTCAGAATATTTTTAGGGAGATAAATCAACCGATTTGCTTTGTTGACTATGCGAAGCTGCAGTGGAAAGATTGGTTTAAAAACAGCTACCGCATGTTGGCAGAAAGAACTCTATTCAGATTAGCTTGTGAAGCTAAATTAGAAGTCACCCCCATTGAATCAAAGAGATACCCTGAGAAACGGATTAGCGGAAAGACCGCATTTATCAATCGTGCAACTGTCGCAGATGAAAAAGTAGATGTGGCAGGTAGAGTGGAAAAATATATTGCGAATATAGGTTTCAATACTGTACATAAGGCCAGTCGAAATAATCTAGGGCGATGCGCGAGAGAAAAGATTTTATGGGGCTCGCTATCAGCCGGACAGCATTTCCGGTACGAGAAGCTATTGGCTGCGTAGGTTATTACACAGTTGATTAGTACTTTGAAAAGTGAATAGAGAGAAATGTAATTTAGTAGATTCTGTAGAGTAAGCAGAAGGTGTGTCTATATTCAGGATTCAAGTCCTAAAAGATGATCGGATGAATGGATGATAGGCAGTGAAAATGGATCGGCATGAATGCCAGATGGTAGAGCGGTGGACTCCGTTAGGAGGTCCGCCTATAAATAGTCCGATCCTGGCTCAGAACGAATGCTGGCGGCGATTCTGATTGAAGACCGCAGCGGGTGAGCAAGATGAGAGTTTCGGTTGCCGGACTCATGGAGAGCTGGCTGGAAGGTGCATATGTTCATGTTTAAGAACATCCCTTGCCAAAATCAGAAACACAGATCATAAGGAATGGTTTGTAGCAGAGAGTGCTTCTCATAAGAGAGAACCAGATGGTTCAGGCAGTGAGGATGCGGAAATTGAGTTTCTCCAAGGCAGATACCTCCCGCCCTAAAATGCTATCACCTACAGAGTTGAAAAGGAAGCGAGGAATGCCTATGAGGGTATAAGAAAAAAATGAAGTTTTGCAAGGATGCCTACAAAGTAGGCGAGTACGATTTGTTTTAAGCGATTGGTAGATAGCAATCCAATAGGAACTGCTATCTACCTCAGTCGAAAGTACATCACAGTACATGCTAGAGAACGAGGCACGGTAAGGAAATATGCCGCACCGTAGAGGAAGCGGAACGCACAGGAAGCAGCGTGAAGAACTGCATCCATGTGCGATATTGCAGCATATGCACCCGACGATAGCCAAGACCGCAGGATGAGAGAATGAAAATCTTTTGTCCTGCGGTTTTTTGTCCTCATATTCTATTTCACATGTAAGAAAATAACCGGATACCACAGTGTATTGAAGAACGATTCAACACAAAGGTGGTATCCGGTTTTTCTGTCTGTGTTGGGATTTATTTTGCTGAATTGATTCTTGCGCAGTACTCGGAGTAAGCGGTTGCCTGAATTAGAATCTGATCCATCTGTTCATCCGTCATGTTCCCAGAAGTGACAAGCTGTGCAAAGGCACTAATGACACTTTCCTGATGAGCCGTATTGACACTTGGAAAGGCGACTTTGACAAGGGAGTCGCTGTTCTGAATGTGTTGCCCAGCCATGCTTAACAACTCTTCCGTTGGTACATTGAGCGCATCTGCAAGGCTGACAATCGTTTTCATGGAATCCACCCGCCGCTGTGCAAGCTCAATGCGAGTCACATGGGCAGCACTGCAACCTGCAGCTTCAGCGAGCTCACGAATCGACATGCCACGATCTTTCCGAAGCTTTCTAATGTATGCACCAAGGGCAGGATCAATGTAGTTATCTGACTGGGATTCAGTAGTCTCTGTTGAGAATGTGCTATCAGTCAAAGATTTATCCTCCATATAAACATACCTCCGTAGAATTGTGACTGTTTGTATCAATTTTAGTATACCATAACTGTTGCCGTTTGGCAACAATAATTTAATATTTTTGTGTTGTAATGGTATAATTTGTTTCTGCGTGGAAACAAATTGAATAAAAAATAAAGCCCATTGACACACGGCAGCGAGTATGATACAATGTTGATAGATAATCAGTTCAGTATTAAAATTATATAAAAAATAATGCTGAACTGAATGGAACAACCAAGGCGTAAGTGCGCCTATAATTTTTACCCTGATGTTCCCGACTGGCAATAAAAACATGATGAAACTAAAGCATATAGTCACGAAAGGAGAGGATGAACATTGCGTGTAAACTTGGATCGCATCAAGGTACTCGCCGATGAAAAGGGTTGGAGTCAAGCAGAGCTGGCTCGTAAGATGCACTTGAGTCGTGCATACATCAGCCGCCTGTTTTCTGGTGAGCGCATTGGTGGCAAAGAACTTCTGGGCGGTATTATGATGGCTTTCCCAGAACATGACTTGAAAGAATTCATTCTGGGAGAGGATGTCGACGATAATGCAGATACGGACGAGGAGGGCGAAGCAGATGATTAAAGGTGAAAATATCCATGAAGAGCTGGAACACTCTCTTCCGGCTGTGTATATCTGTTCTCGTTACCGTCCTAAGAGTGCTGACCCGGAGAAACAGAAAATGGAGTTGAAGCAGAACATTGAGCGCGCAAAGCAGGGCTCCTACTTTGCAGCTCTGTTGGGATTCGCTCCTCTGTGTCCGCATCTCTTTATGACCCAGTTACTCAGGGATGAGGTCTGGTGGCAGCGTGAACTTGGCATGAAGATTGGTCTGGAGTGGCTGAAGCTGTCCAGTGAGGTTTGGATCTTTGGCTACGAGGATCTGTGTTCGCTGTCGGAGGGAATGCGTCGTGAAGTCGCCCTTGCAGTAGCAATGGGCAAACCGATTCGGGCATTCTCTGAGGACTATCAGCTGGATTTGGCTGATAAGCTGGAGGGCACACCTGTCAGTCAACAGAAAGACAAGTTCTACGAAAAGCTGGAGGAAGCCCTCCATGTTGGAGAAGAGCTGAAGAACCAGTGGAAAGGGGAAGAATATGAAGAATAAGAAAGACGCACAGGAAGCGATGCTCCATATCATGTATGGTATGTCTCTGATTCTCGACATGGCTGTATCTGAGCTAGGTGTTCCTGCTCTGCCGGAAATGAAAGCTGCAAAGAAGCAGGAGAGTGACTCGGAGGTTACTGCAACTGCTGACTCCGGTGCTCCTGTTGTAGAGCAGAACGAAGCTGGAAAGTCAAATGCTGAAGCAGGAGGAGTCGCTGATTCGGCAACCGAAAAAGAAGATGAGGAAACGGAAAAATTCAAAAAAACAGCTTCTCCTCTCTTGGTGAAACTGGTTGTCGTGCTCCGTGAACGCCAGCAGGATTCTAGCTTTATCGCAAAGCTCTTCAAGAGTTTCGGTGCCGTGAACCTGAGTACTGTTCCTCCGGATCGCCGTGAAGAGTTCCTCGTCAAAGTTCATGAGATCCTGGGTGAAGGGGAAGTGAGCAAGGATGCCTGACAGCCACGCCTACCTCTCGGCGAGTTCGAGTTCCCGCTGGCTTCATTGCAGTATATGTCCGAGGTTGGAAGCCCCTTTTCCGAATAAGAGTTCCATCTTTGCAGAAGAGGGAACTGCCGCGCACGCCATGGCCGAACAGAAGCTGCTCCGGTATCTCAAACGGCAGAACTCTCGAAGCCCCACCAAATATGACACCCCGGAGATGGACGAAATGACGGACATCTACCGGGATTTCGTAGCAGAGGCTGTGGAGGAAGTTCGGAAAACCTGTGAGTACCCACTGGTTCTGGTGGAGGATCGGTTGGATTTTTCTAAGTGGGTTCCAGAAAGTTTTGGCACCGGAGACGCCGTAATCGTATCCCCGCAAAAACTATGGGTAATAGATCTGAAATACGGCAAAGGCGTCTGGGTGAGAGCCGGTCCCGATGAAAAATCGGGAATGCCAAACACCCAGCTTTCCCTGTATGCATTGGGTGCTTACTCGATGTACAGCCCGATATTTGAAGATATCAAGACGGTTTCCTTAAGTATCGTCCAGCCGCGACTGGGAAACATTGACACCTACACCTTCCCAATAGAGCAACTGCTTACATGGGCCGATGAATATGTCAAGCCAAGGGCACTCACGGCATTCAAAGGCGAAGGAGAAGCCGTTCCGGGTGAATGGTGTAAGTTCTGCAGGGCAAAGCCTGTGTGCCGAGCACTTGCAGAGCAAGCTATGAATCTGGCTGCTGGAGATTTTGCAGAGGTTGAACCTGAGACCAGTATCGAAGAGAAAACACTGCATCCAAGAGTCCAGCCGTTCCACTTCAAGCCTGCTCCGACACTCGACCACGAAGAAATCGAAGCAATCCTTCCATCGCTGAATGTGATCCGTGATTGGATTGATTCCGTATATGCCTATGTTCAGGCTAGTGCTCTCCGTGGTGTAAAGTGGCGTGGTTTTAAGATTGTAGAGGGAAAAACCAAACGCTGTTATGTCAGTAATGAAAAAGTGATACAGGCTTTGAAGAAAGAGGGGTATACCGATTTCTATAAGAAGCCGGAGCTTTTGGGCATTACTGAGATGACTGAGTATTTAGGTGGCCGGAAAGAGTTCAATCGCATCCTAGGTGAGCTGATCTACAAACCGGCAGGAAAGTTGTCCCTCGTCCGAGACACAGATAAGCGTGAAGCAATCGAGATTGATCCCGATGGAACGCTCCCGGATGGAACGACAACAAGCGGCAAAGTCGATAGTGCGGAGAGCGATTTTGCCAGCATTTAAGGACTCCGCAGAAAATAATCAACAGGAGGAAACTACTATGGCAGAACAGAAGTATATCCAAGCGGTTTATGAGGGGCGCGCAAGTTACCTGAATGTGTTTGAACCGCATGCGATGAGTGAGGGTGACCCGCCTATGTACAGTCTTTGTCTCATCATCCCGAAGTCGGATAAAGAGACGATCACCAGACTGTATAAAGCTGTCGAAGCTGCAAAGGAGATCGGCAAGAAACAGCTTTGGGGCGGCGTAATCCCGGAGGGCATCGGCAACCCCATTCATGATGGTAATGCCGAACGCCCGAAAGATCCGAACTATAAGGACTGTGTATACGTCAATATCAAGTCCCAGAATAAGCCCGGTGTCCTCGGTATGGACAAGAAACCTCTCCTTGACCCGCTGGAGCTGTACAGCGGAGCCTATGTTTATGTTTCTGTGAATGTGAAGCCCTACAACAACCACGGTAAGAAGGGCGTGTCCGTGTGGCTGCGTCACGTGATGAAGAAGGCGGACGGCGAGCGTCTGGCCGGCATCGCAACGGCTGAGGAGGATTTCTCTGATATCGAGGCCACCGCAGAGTTCCTGAACACGGAGGCGGAAGACGCAGAGCTTCCGGATTGGCTTAAGTAAGCCACAACCCGGAGATCTGATATAGCCTGGATGGGTATTGGCATTAGACAATCGGGGCCTGTCCGGGCTATCTTTATCGGCATACAAGCTGTTTCATTGGCAGTTTGCTGTGCCGAGTTACATACAAAAACTTCAATAGGAGGACGGTTGAGATGCCTGATTACAAGCATGATCTCCACGCTGTACATAAAAAGCCGGATGAAAAGCCGAAAGTTCTACACATAGACATCGAGACGAAATCGAGTGCGGAAATCTCGAAAAGCGGTGTTCGTCGGTACGCAGAGGACAAGGACTTTGCGATCCTGCTGTATGCCTATGCTTTCGATGACCAGCCGGTCACCATTATTGATCTCGCACGCGGCGAAAAACTCCCGGACTGGATGATTGAGTACATCCGCGATGCTTCCGTCACAAAGGTGGCTTACAACGCTATGTTCGAGCGTACCTGTCTGTCGGTCTATCTGGGAGAGCCACTCTCACCAGATGGCTGGAAATGCACAATGGTACAGGCCTGCTACTTGTCGCTGCCGCTGTCTCTGGAGGGCTGCGCAGAAGCCCTGAAAACAGTAGAGCAGAAAGATAAGGAAGGCCATGACTTAATCCGATACTTCTGTGTTCCGTGCAAACCCACCAAACTGAACGGTGGACGCACTTGGAATCTCCCGGAACACGCACCGGAAAAATGGGACAAGTTCAAATATTACTGTTGTCAGGACGTTGAGACGGAACGGGACATTGAGAAGAAAATCTCGTTGTATCCAATCAGTCCGCACGAAATGGAGCTGTTTCGCCTTGACCAGCGTATCAATGACCGTGGTGTGCTAGTAGATATGGAACTGGTAAAGCAGGCAATCGCCTGCGATGTGATGCACAGCGAAACCGCTACCGCAAGAGCCTATGAACTGACTGGCTGTGACAATCCCAATAGCGTATCCCAATTAAAAGGATGGCTCTCGGAGCAGGGCGTTGAAATCGACAGCCTCTCTAAAAAGGCCGTCAAGCAGACCATGAAAGAACTAGAGAAGAACGCCTCCTCTAATGCGGAAGCAATCGAGGTTTTGGCACTCCGGGCAAAGATGGCAAAGTCCTCAGTCAAAAAATATGAAGCAGCAGCACGGAGCGTGTGCAAGGATGGCCGGATACACGGTTGTTTTCAGTTTATGGGTGCCAATCGTACTGGTCGTTGGGCAGGGCGTCTCGTGCAGCTTCAAAACCTGCCGCAGAATCACATTGAAACTCTGGCAGAGGCCCGGACGCTCGTTCGTATGGGAGAGTTCGGTGTTCTTGAGATGATTTACGAAAACACCCCAGATGTGCTCTCTCAGTTGATTCGTACCATGTTTATTCCGAAACCGGGCTGCCGGTTCATTGTGGCAGACTTCAGCCAGATCGAGGCTCGTGTTCTTGCATGGATGGCAGGGGAGCAGTGGCGGTTGGATGTTTTCCGTGAAGGAAAGGATATCTATTGCGCTTCTGCCAGCCAGATGTTCCATGTACCTGTTGAGAAGCATGGCATCAACGGTGAGCTGAGAACGACCGGAAAGGTCGCTGAGCTGGCCCTCGGTTATGGTGGCGGCGTTGGTGCAATGAAGTCGATGGGAGCTATCGATAAAGGACTGAAAGAGGAAGAACTCCCGGATATCATCAAGCAGTGGCGCGCCGCCAGTCCTGCTATTACGAAGTTCTGGTGGGATGTTGACCGTGCCGCTAACAAAGCTCTTGATACGGGAAAGATGCAGACAGCTGGCCGTTTGAAGATTGGTTACTATGACCACAAGCTGTTCATCTGTCTGCCGTCTGGACGGAAGCTGGCTTACATCGAGCCAGAAAAACGGCTGAACAGCTTCAATCGTATGGAACTGACCTACATGGGTGTCGGTAAGACACGCAAATGGGAGCGTATCATGACTTACGGCCCGAAACTCGTTGAGAACTGCATTCAGGCAATCGCCAGAGATATTCTGGCAGAGGCTATGCTTCGTGTCGATGCCACCGGGTTTGACATCGTTGCCCACGTTCACGATGAAATGATCGTGGAAGTCCCCAATGGTAAATCCTCAGTCAAGGAACTCTGTGATATGATGGCCGAATCACCGGACTGGGTCGATGACAAGCTCCCGCTTCGTGCAGATGGTTACGAGTGCGAGTGGTACCGCAAAGACTGACAGGAGGCGCATCATGGCATACAGCGTGGAACTGAAGGACCAGCAACTCCTCGTCATTCTCTCTTTGGATGATGCCTTGGAAGCAGTCGGAGAGTATGCCGGGGAGGAGCTCAAACGATATCTTGCCAGCTACTATGAGGTAAATCTGGCAGATGGCGATGACTATGAAAAAATCCTTGAGCAGATGGTGCAGGACGCAGAAATGCGCCGCGAACAGCATCGAAATATACTTCTGGATTTACTGGAGAAGACAGAGGCAGTGTCCTCGCTCTTATATGAGAAACACTTGAGCCGGGAGAAAATGGGGGAGGTTGTTATGCAGCTTTCTAACCGTATCCGGTTAGAACTCAACCAATGACAATCAACTATCACTTATTTTAAAGCGGACTGTCCGCAGGAAGGAGCACATTATGAAACAGGGTCGTACACTCGCTGAGGTCATGCAACAGGTCGAAAAAGAAGCGAAGGCAAAGCGTGATCTTATTGTTCCGGCGCAGAGCATCTTCATGGGCGATGAGGCGGACTGGATCGGCATCTACAACAAAAACAGTACCGAGCGTTTTGCGCCGAATACGCTGTTCCATCATCAGATGGCAAGTGCGTTGAACATCCCCACCAAGTTCTATGATTATCTGGCACAGACCCACCCGGAACTGCTGGTCAGTACCGTGAATACCCTCGTCTATGACCGTAAAGTCAATTACATGGTTCGCACGATGGATTACGGCAGCGGCATGCCGACTGCTCGTGCTTTCCTGTCGGAGCGTTACCGCCGTGTGGACAATCTGGAAATTGCAACTGCCACGCTTCCTCTTTTCGCTGGCCTGCCGGATGTTGAAGTGGTGTCCACAGAGGTGACGGAATCCCGTCTCCACATCAAAATCGTCAACCATCGTCTGGAAGCAGAGGTGAAAAAGGGCGATATTGTGCAGGCTGGTGTGGTGATTTCCAACTCCGAGGTCGGACTGGGAGCCGTGTCTGTGCGCCCTCTTTTGTACCGCCTTGTCTGCACCAATGGCATGATACTGAATAGTCTGGGCGAACGCCGTCACCATGTCGGACGCCAGCAGAAAGCCATCGAAGATTGCGATTATACCGTTTATTCGGACGAAACGATGGAAGCTGAGGACAAAGCTTTCCTGCTCAAACTCCGTGACGCAACGACTGCAGCCATTGAGGAGAGCCGCTTCCATACGGCAGTTGACCAGCTGAAAGAAGCGGCAGGTATCCCCATCGAGGGTGCTGTCACTGATGTGGTGGAGCTTACTGCGAAGAACTACGGCATGAACAGTGACGAACAGAACAGCATCCTCAAGTATCTCATTGAAGGTGGTGACCTCTCCAAGTATGGTCTGTCGAACGCCATCACTCGTGCATCACAGGACATCGAGTCCTATGACCGTGCAACGGTGCTGGAGGAAGTGGGCTGGCAGGTCGCTACGATGGAGCCGAAGCAGTGGAAGATCCTGAACCAGTAATGGAGGACTCACAATATGAGTGAAAAGAAAGAGAATACTGTGATGGGCATGGAGACCACCGCAGTCCCGGTCGAGTCGGCCAACACCACGGTAATGCAGAAGGAGGCGGCTGCCGCAGGGCAGCCTCATCCTAAAATCGAGGTGGAGTTGTCTCCCCACGATGATTTCGTTCTGGACATCGCTGTAGGCAAAAATCGTAACCAGAAGAATTGGAAACCGTATAAAATCACATTCAAACAGCTTAAGGAGCGCCTTGCCAAGACGGTGTACACCGATGAAACGATGGCACAGTATGCGACTTTCAGCCGTACCAAGCAGGGCGAGATCAAGGATGTCGGCGGCATGGTCATGGCCGTGCTGAAAGGTGGTCATCGTGGCAAGCAGGATGTTTTGTCCCGCTCTGCGATCACGCTGGACATCGATTACGGTGTGCCTGGTATTGAAGATGTTCTGGACTTTACTACGGACTTCGCCGGCATCATCTATTCCACGCACAAGCATAAGCCGGAAGCTCCACGCCTCCGTTTGGTCATTCCTCTGTCGCGTTCGGTTATGGCAGAGGAATATGTAGCAATTGCTCGTAAGGTGGCTGAGGAAATCGACATCGAGATGTTCGATGACACTACCTACGAACCGAACCGACTAATGTACTGGCCCAGCACCTCTAAGGACGGCGTATATGTGTACCGGGAACTGCATGGTGACCTGCTGAATCCGGACAGCGTCCTTGCTAGGTACAAGAACTGGCACGATGTCAGCGAGTACCCGGTTTCTTCCCGGCAGACGAAGATCGTTCAGCACATGATGCAGAAGCAGAAAGACCCACTGACGAAAAATAACCTGATCGGTGCATTCTGTCAGGCATACGACATTCCGTCTGCTATTGGCAGTTTTCTCAACGAGGTGTATGAGCCGACTGCCTCTCCGGACCGATACAGCTATATCCCGGCAGACTCTGTTGCTGGTGTCGTGGTATATGAGAACAAGTTTATGTATTCCCATCATGCTACCGACCCGGCAAGTGGTATGCTGCTGAATTCCTTTGATGCTGTCCGTGTCCACCGCTTCGGCAATCTGGATGGCGAATCTGTCACGGTGACGGAAACCACGAAGCTGCCGTCCTACAAAGCAATGTGTGAGTTCGCGGCCGCAGATGGTGAAGTGAAAAAGGTGCTGCTCCAGATGCGTGAAGCCGCAGCGGAAGCGGATTTCAAGCTGATGGGTGGTAAGCCGCCCAAAAGCGGTAACAGCGGTAACGCCAGTAACACAGCCGGTGCAACAGTATCTGCCAACAATGTCGGTGGTACTCCTGCTGACCCGGATGCGTGGAAGACTGCACTGGACTACTCGAAATCCGGACAGCTTGTGAACAGCATCCGTAACCTCCTTTTGATCCTGAGCAATGACCCGGAATTGAAAGGCATTCGCTATAACGCTTTGGCAGATAACATTGAATTTACGGGAAAAGCACCGTGGGGCCGGCCGGAGAAAGAATTCTGGCGCGATCAGGATGATGCGCAGCTTATGGCGTACTTAGAAGCTCACTATGGTACTTTTTCCGACCGTAACTTCAAGGCGGGTCTTACCAAAATCGCAGATGACCGCTCCTACCATCCTATCAAGCAGTGGCTGGATGCGCTGCCCAAATGGGATGGTACCGAACGGCTGGACACGCTTCTGTATATTACTTTGGGCGCAGAAGATACGCCCTACATCCGTGCCGTTACCAGAAAGACTTTTGTGGCTGCTATTGCTCGTGTTAAGCATCCGGGCATAAAGTTCGATTCCATGCTGGTCATGAAGGGTGAGCAGGGCTGTGGCAAGTCTACACTGATTCGCCGCATGGGCGGAAACTGGTACAACGACTCTCTTCAGCTGAACGATACCAAGGATAAGACTGCTGCCGAAAAACTGCAGGGCTACTGGATCATGGAAATCGGTGAGCTGGCAGGTCTGCGCAAGGCCGACACTGAAATCCTGAAAGGCTTTCTATCTCGTCAGGATGACATCTTCCGCGCTGCATTCGGCCGCCGTGCCACGCCGCATCCGCGCCAGTGTGTTTTCATCGGCACAACGAATGCGGAAAACGGTTATCTCCGCGATGTTACTGGTAACCGCCGTTTCTGGCCTGTCAATACTCCGGGCTTCAAAGAAGAAGACCGTGTGCGTGGTTGCCGCCCCTCGTGGGAACTCTCGGATGAGGAGGTTAAGCAGATTTGGGCGGAAGCTCTGTATCGCTATGAGCAGGGCGAGAAACTGTACCTCGAAGGTGATATCGGTATCGAAGCGATCCATCAGCAGAAGATGTCGATGGAGACGGATGACCGTGAGCCTATGGTGCGTGAGTATCTGGACAAGCTGCTCCCTGCAAACTGGGACAGCCTTACTCTGTTCCAACGTCGGGACTATATTCAGGGAACCGAGTTCAGCAACGATGGTGTGTCCACGCTGCCGGGAACGGTGAAGCGTACGGTCGTATGCAATCAGGAGATCTGGTGCGAGTGCTTCGGCCGGGATCGTGGTTCTATTGGGCGTCAGGACTCCAATTCAATCATCGCTATGATGGAGCGTATCGATGGCTGGAAGCGAAGCCCTAAAAAGCAGCGCGTCAAGGGCTACGGCATCGTGAATGTCTATGTCCGTGATGCAGGTGACGAAGAATGAGAGAACGTCATGGGCTGTCACAGCGAACCGACTTGACAGGTGTTGCAGGAGAGCAGAGGGACGCTCTAGGGCAACTCTTGTTGATTGGGTTACGGGTGAAGGAAAGGAGAAGATGGGAATGTAGAGCGGAAAATAACTCTGTTTTGGGTTGTTGCTGTTGCCGTTGCTCAGAAATGAGGGGCGAGCAACAGGCAACAAAATCGGTAATTTTCGAGAAAAAGTGCCGAGTGTCAACAAAGGTGTTGCTTAACAGTCCAGCAACACAACACGAGGGCAACAGTTCTCGGCAACGCCAAAAAGTTGTTGATTTTACTGTGTTTTCTGTACTGTTGTTGCTCTGTTGCTTAATAATTACTATCTATGTATTTATATAAAAATAGACAGATAGACATACAGAAAACAGGTAAAACACGCGATTCGCCCATATACGCGCGCGCGAAGAGCAACATTGAGAAACACGCAAAGCGGAAGGGCTGAGAAGGATAGGGAAAGGATTAGGCGAGGACAGTGAGAGAGTATGTGGTTGAACAGGCTTTCCGGGATGAAGTGAAGAAGCAGGGAGGTCTGGCATTGAAGTTCTCGTCCCAGACGATGAACGGTGTACCAGATCGTCTTGTGCTCCTTCCCGGAGGACACATCGGCTTTTGTGAGTTGAAAGCTCCGGGCAAGATGATGCGTCCGTTGCAGGTGAAGCGGAAGATGCAACTTGAAGAACTCGGATTTCCGGTCTACTGTGTAGATTGCTTTGAACAGATTCGTCCGGTCATTGATGCGATTCGAGAATACCACCCCGGAGACAGCACAGAGGGCGTTGGAGCGAAAATCCCGATTCTGAGAGCAGTGGAAGACATGGTGGAGCAGATGGGTGATGTGGAGTTGAGGGAGTACGATGCTGTCGCTGCAAAGTACGGAGATCCTTTTTCGAATTTTGGTGATATCTCCACTATAAAGAATTCCACTGATGGAGGGTAAGAAATGGAAAGTGAGAAGTTGAAAAAAGAACAGCTTCATGAGTATCAGAGGTTTGCATCGAGTTTTCTCCTGACGCATCCTGTTGCAATATTGCTTCTGGACATGGGACTCGGTAAGTCGGTTATCACTTTGACGGCAATCGAAGAGCTGGTACTGGAGCAGTTCCTCATTCAGAAGGTCTTGATCGTAGCTCCGCTCCGGGTCGCACGGGACACTTGGCCGGCAGAAGTGATCAAGTGGGAGCACCTTCAGTATTTGACGGTGTCCGTCATGGTCGGAACGGAGAAGCAGCGAATCAAAGCCTTGGAGCGGAAATCCATCATCTACACCATCAACCGTGAAAACATTCCGTGGCTGGTGAAGTACTATGAGGAGCATCAGCTCGAATGGGACTTTGATATGCTCGTGATTGATGAACTGTCCTCGTTTAAGAATAACAAAAGCGCCCGGTGGAAAAAGCTCAAGTCGATTCGCCCGAAGTTCAAACGAGTGGTAGGGCTTACCGGTACACCCAGCCCGAATGGTCTCATGGATCTGTGGGCAGAAATTGGAATCTTGGACATGGGACAACGGCTGGGACGGTTCATTACGGATTACCGTTATGCGTACTTCCGACCCGGAAGCATGAATCCCAATACGGGTGTTGTATTCAGTTACGAGCTGCGGAAGGGCGCAGATAAACTGATATACGACCGAATCTCAGATATTTGCATCTCCATGAAGGCTCTGGATTACCTTGATATGCCAGAGTGCATTTACAACAAGGTCGAGATCCAGATGGATGAACGAGAACGCAAACTCTATGACCAGATGAAAGCAGACCTGATTTTGCCAATGGTAGACGGAGATGTGGAAGCAGCAAACGCAGGAGCATTGTCCGGGAAGCTCCACCAGATGGCGAACGGAGCTGTCTACGATGAGAACGGCACGGTTCGTGAGATCCACAACAAAAAACTGGAAGCCTTGGACGAACTAATCGAATCGGCTAATGGGCAGAGCGTTCTGGTGGCATATTGGTTCAAGCACGATAAGGATCGAATCATTGAGTATTTCAAAAAGAAGCATACTCCGGTGAGGGAACTCAAAAGCAGCAAGGATATGGAGAACTGGTGTGATGGGAAAATCTCAGTTGCTCTGATTCACCCGGCTTCCGCAGGGCATGGACTGAATATCCAGTCTGGCGGGCACATCCTGATTTGGTTCGGGGTTACATGGTCGCTGGAACTTTACCAGCAGACGAATGCTCGTCTGTGGCGGCAGGGCCAGAAAAGCGTTGTAACGATCCACCACATCCTGATGAAAGATACCGTAGATGAAGATGTTATGAAAGCTCTCGACAGGAAGGAAATCCGGCAGGATGACCTGATTGGAGCCGTCAAAGCACGCCTTTACGGGTGAGCAAAACAGCGTCCGGCAGATAGTTGATAACTGAATACTGACAATATAAACCGAAGGGGAGAACAAAGACATGTCAAGAAATCAGATGGAGTTTGAAACTGCAAACGGCGAAGTGATCACCCTTGAATTGAGCGATGAAACACGCGCAGCCTGTAACAGCTATTTTGTAGCTGCTGCCAGAACGCTTCTGGAAAACTATCGCAAGGTGGAGTTTGAGATGCGCACGGCAAAGCATCAGTTGGAGGACTTGAAGGCAAGGGGCGAAAAGGGTAGTCTTCCGCACCGGTCGTTGTCGAAAACAGAAGTCATCGAAATGATGTGCCACCCCGGAGTCAGTACCGACTGTGAGCGAGTGAAGAGCAGTAACATCTCTGACCCGACAGCACGAATCGCTCTCAACTATGAAAAAGAGTACGACAGGCTGATGGCAGAGTTGAATGATGAGCCGGCGTATTACAAAGAACAGCTCTCGATGCTTGAAAGTCGGTATCTCGAAAAGAAAAGCGTAGTTGATTTCATCAGTACTACGATATCCGGCATGGATGAGAAAACATCGCTCGTGGCAAGAATGCTCTGGATCGAAGACCAGGGCTGGGATGCCATCGCAGATGCTCTCCATGTCCGGTCACATACTACAATCAGCCGAATCAAGGACAAAGCCATCGTTTATATGGCTGGGGTTCTTGAAGAACGGGAAAACAATAAGCTCCGCATCATGCTGGGGTGACAAGAGTGTTGCCCAATAATTAGTTGTTGCTCAATATTCGAGCAACTTTGAACAGATGAATTTGATATTGCGTATGAAAAATCAAAAACAAATCTGAACAGAAACAAAATTGTACCATTTTGGCACTGGACAGAAACGAAATGCTGTGTTATACTTATAATGCAAAAGTGAACAGGAAGAACAGGCGATGATCCTGAAAGATAGGCCAACCGGCGTAACACCCGGTCGGTCTTTTTTTATGCCTGTTTACTTTTGCTGCGGTTGCCTGGTGCTGACTTGCTCCGCTGGGTGACTGCTTTTGGTGATAAAAGGGTGCTGTGCGGTTCTATGAAGCCACATGGCATCTTTTTATACATAAACGATGTGGGGAAACCCCGGAAAGGATGATTTGATTATGGATTTTCGTCAAGCAGAACGCAAGCTGACCGCAAAGCAGAAGGCAGTCAGCGAGGAGAACAGTATAAGGATGTGCCTTTGTTGGAAATCTCCATCTTTGCAGGGCACTTGCAAACCCTGTATGTTCTCACACTCCGGAGACTCCGTGCCCGTTCCGAAAGACCAGAGAACAGCATGAAGAGTCTATCCGTAAGCATGATGAGCGCATGAACCGCCTTCCTGCATATGAGCAGAAAGCCTATGCGGAGAGATACTACGGTGGTAAGATGCCGTGGAAAGAATCCGCAGAAAGGGCGAGAGATGAGCAGGAAGAATAAGCCGATGCGAATCTACAGAAAACCGCTGCCTTCGGTGACGAATATCCAGCCTCCCAAAAGGATGGATATCTGGTACGCACACCTGAGAGAGAACACCGGTACTTCCGTGCAGGAAGGTGACCGTCCTGTGCTGGTTATCAGCAATGATGTGGCGAATCGATGCTCGGATGTTGTGACGGTACTTCCGATGATGAGCCAGATAAAGAAGATGTATATGCCGACCCATTGCATCATCAGTGACCTGCTGGATGAGGACTCTGTGGTGTTGGCAGAACAGATCACCGCCATTCCAAAGTGGAGGCTGCGGCGAAAGCTGTGTGCCTGCGAGGATGCAAAAATGGTCGCAGATATCGAAACGGCGGTAAAAGTACAACTTGGTCTGGAGGACATATACAATGAAAAACGGTAATCAGGACTTCTTGGGAACAGATACAGACGGATATGAGGACATCCAGCTGATGCGGCTCATTCCTTTGCCTGATGGCATGACGGTTATGTGTGTGGATACTGATGACGAGGACAATGTCGTGATGCGTGATTGTGTGGACACGCCGAACTGCTATTGTCTGGCTGAAGCGGAGGAAGAAGGTAAGCGTGTGGTTTATCCATATGAGCTGTCCAATTGGAGCGGCTTCGATTTGAGAGCCACGGTCGTCCCGATCCGGCATTGCCCCAAATGTGGGAAGCGTCTTCAGCCTCACATGGAGGAATGCGACAATTCCACGCTTTACTACACTTGTAAGAACTGTGGCCATAAAGAAAATGGCTGGAAAGAGATGGAGGGCAAGAACCATGAGTAAGATCATTACCTGTGAGCAGGTCAGCAACGGTCATCCCGATAAAATCTGTGACCAGATTGCGGATGCCATCGTGACGGATGTTCTGAAGCACGACAAGAATGCGCGTGTCGCAATCGAATGCCTGCTGAAGAAGAACCAACTCTTTATTGCCGGTGAAATGACGACTGACTACCAGCCGAACTACCACCAGCTCGTACACAATGTGATTACTCGCATTGGTGCGGAGAAGATGGGCTTCGACTTTAGCGACCGGATTCGCATCGGAGTTTTGGTGGACAAACAGTCGCCGGACATCGCACTCGGCGTGGATAAGGGCGGTGCCGGTGACCAGGGCATCATGTACGGCTACGCCACCAACGAAACGGCAGAGCAGATGCCAATTCCTTACATGGTCGCCACCAAGTTCCTGCAGCTGCTGAAGAACCATCCATCCAAGATGTTCCGTGCAGATGCTAAAGCACAAGTTAGCTACGACTACGACACCGGCCGGATCACTACCTTCCTCTGCTCCGTGCAGCACAGCCCGGATGTGGAGGTCAGTGACTTCCGGCACATCATCGAATCTATGATGGTGCTTGCTGCTTGCGAGTACGGTCTGGATGGTGACTTCCAGAAGCTGGTTAATCCGACCGGCCGCTTCGTGCTGGGCGGTAGCTACGCAGACTGCGGGGTGACCGGCCGGAAGTTGGCGTGTGACACCTATGGCGGCATCGGTCGCATGGGCGGTGGTGCTCTGAGCGGTAAAGACCCCACCAAGGTGGACCGCTCCGCAGCATACATGGCACGGAAGATTGCCAAGGACATCGTGCAGGCTGGCTACGCTGACAAGTGCGAAGTCCAGCTGGCCTACGCCATTGGTGTGGTTCAGCCGGTGGGTGTGTCGGTCGAGTGTTTCGGCACGGAGCGTGAGGACTTGGAGTTCATTCAGGCTTATGTCAAAGACAGCTACGACCTGACTCCGCAGGGCATCATCCAGCGGCTTGGTCTGCTGGACGTGGACTACAACAAGGTCAGCGCCTACGGTCACTTCGGCAAGGTCGGACTTCCTTGGGAGAACTGACCCATGCCGTACAGACCGAAGACACCGTGCCGTCATCCCGACTGCCCGGAACTGGTGGAACCCGGTCGCCTCTACTGTGAGAAGCACCTGCCTCTCCATCCGGAAGCAACAAGACCCGCCGCCAGGCGAGGTTATAACAGGCGGTGGCAGAAAGCGAGAAAATCGTATCTCGAAGCTCATCCGCTGTGTGTGGAGTGTGCCAAGCGAGGAAAGTACGTCCGGGCAACGGTGGTGGATCACATCAAACCACACCGTGGTGACCAGAAATTGTTCTGGGATCAGAGCAACTGGCAGGCTCTCTGCAAAGAGTGTCATGACCGAAAGACACTGACCGAGGACATCAACCCGACCTACACCTACTGACACCCCCACCGGGGGCCGGGGTCACTTCTCTACAGTGAAGTCACACGAAGACCGGCGTGGGCTTTTCTGTGAAAAATCGCAAATTTGGTAGGCCGGGGGTCAGAGGATTAACGGCGCAAAATGAAACAGGAAAATGTACAGGCATCGGAGCTTCGGTTTCGGTGCCATTCTTTTTCCCCGAAATGAACCAAAGTGTGTGAAAACTCTCGTAAACAGGGAGCTTTCGCACATTTTAGCTTGTTCCGGGAGGAGCAGGGGCGAGTGAGAATCGGCCGCCGCAACAACGATCCAACCTGGCGGGGCGGTGCCGATTTCCACTTCGCCGCTTTTCGTATGAATTATGAGATTTTTCTAAGAAACCGCCGAAGAAACGGCGAAAAATGAGAGTGGGGTGAGGGCAGATGGAAGATTTCACGGCTGAGATGATCAAGGACATGGCGTTTTCGTTCTGTCCTCAGTGTGGTACGGCAATCGTACCAAACCATAAAGGCAGACCACGGAAGTTCTGTTCACCGGAATGCCGGTCACGGTGGAACAACACCCATCCAAAGCCGGAGAACTGGAAGACCGTGCGGTCGAAGATCTGCCCGGTGTGCGGCAGGGAATTTTCCTACCGGCATCAGTATGGACTGGAACGGAAATATTGTAGCCGGGCCTGTGCGAATCGAGGAAGGAGTGCATCGGATGGAACCTTTGACAATACAGCGTGATGTGGTAAAGCATGGAGTTCGTCTGGACTGCCTGATAGAAGGCATGGCCTATTCCGCAGAGCGTGAAGAAGTGCGGAATCAGCGGCTGGCAGGCGTGGAGTGCGTGGAAATCGCAGAGAAAACAGGCCTTCCAATAGAACAGGTCATCGACTATTGCAGAGAACTTGGGCTGCCGGAAGTCGGGAACTGTCACCTGATTCCTCCGAACATGACGAAAGGGAAGTTCTGTCCGGTGTGTGGAAAACCGGTGTTGCAGAAAGTCGGTGGTGTTCGGCGCTTTTGCTCAAAGGAATGCAAAGACGAGTACGAGCGAAAACACTACAAAAGTCTGGCGACCGGCCGAAATGCAATCTGCCAGAACTGTGGAAGAGAGTTTAAGGCCGTCCACGAATGTAACGGACAGAGAAGATTTTGCAGCCGGGAATGCTATTTTGAATTTCGATATGGGTTAAAGGGGGCAAAGCAGGATGAGTAAGATTGTCGGTGTGTTCCCGATGTTCAACACCGGGGGGATCTGTGTACATGCGATTGACGATGCGGAAGATAAGGTGCTGGCATCCGTGAACGGAGAAAACCCGGAATGGTGCGAGATGACCGAACAGCCGCGGGAAAATGGCGATGAGATGGAGTCGGGCTTTTTATTCGGCTCCTTTTTCGTGCCGTTCTCTGGGGTCATGCGCGTGTGAATCTAAAGTGGGAGGATCTACATGAAAGCGACTGCTGAATTGAAGATGCTGCCGGTGTCCGTACTCAAGCCGGCCGCATACAATCCCCGGAAGAAGCTGAAGCCGGGGGACAAAGAGTACGAGAAGATCAAGAACTCCATCACGGAGTTCGGCTTCGCAGATCCTTTGGTGGTCAATGCCGATATGACGATCATCGGTGGTCACCAGAGACTGACCGTAGCGATGGAGCTGGGCTACACCGAAGTGCCTTGCGCGGTGGTGGACATCGACAAGACCAGGGAGAAAGCCCTGAACATCGCACTCAACAAGATTACGGGTGCATGGGATGATTCCCTGCTGGCTGATCTGCTGAAAGACCTCGAAGATTCAAACTTCGACCTCGGAAAGACAGGTTTTGAGCCACCGGAAATCAGTGAACTCTTTACTAGTGTCCACGACAAGGATGTGAAAGATGATGATTTCGATGTGGAATCTGAACTGAAACAGCCGTGTTTTTCCAAGGCCGGAGATATCTGGCACCTTGGTAAACACACAGCCATCTGCGGAGATTCCACGGACCCGGAGGTTTATAAAAATCTGTTGGGCGATACCAAGGTTAATCTGGTCTGTACCGATGCACCTTACTTCGTCAAGCTGGAGAATGCTTCCGGCAGTATCAAGAATGATGATCTGGATGACAAGTCCGCCTACGAGTTTTTGATGAAGGTCTACGCCAACTTCAAAAATGCGATGGCGATGGACGCTTCCATCTATGAATTCTACGCCACGATGAAAGCCCGTGTGTTTTACGATGCTTTCGAGGATGCGGGCTTCAAGGTGGGAGCCGGCCTGATTTGGAAGAAGCCTCGTGCGCCTTTTATGCGTACCGACTGGAAGTTCAACTCCGAGCCTATCATCTTTGGCTGGCGTAAGGACGGCCGTCATCGCTGGTACGGCGATCAGAAGCAGACCAATGTGTTTGAATTTGAGGGCATCAAGAACTCCAAAGAGGATGGTTTCGGCCACCCCTCCAGCAAGCCTGTTCTACTGATTGCCTATCTGATCAAGCAGTCCACCATGACCAACGGCATTGTTCTGGACGGCTTCCTCGGCAGCGCATCGACCCTGATTGCCTGTGAACAGATCGATCGTATCTGTTATGGTGTGGAGGTGGAACCGAAGTTCGTGGATGTTGCAGTCAAACGCTACATTCAGTTCCGGGAGGGTCACTACGATGATGTGTATGTTATCCGTGACAGTCAGAAGCTGAAGTTTGAGGAAGTGGCGACCTTTGAGCCGGAAAGTGTGGATGCCGATGCCTGATGTAAAATGTGTCCTCATCCATGACAACTTCCAGAACTTCAAGTCCTACAACATCCCCAAGGCACAGCTGGTGATCGCAGACATTCCGTACAACATCGGTACGGACTTCTACGCCAGTCGGCCGGACTGGTATGTGGATGGCGACAACAAAAACGGGGAGAGCAGCAAGGCGAGGAAAGCGGCATTCAATACCGACTTCACTTTCAACATTGCAGAATATTTCCATTTCTGCAACCGCCTGCTGAAGAAAGAACCCGGCACGGGTGAAAAGGACGCGCCATGCATGATTGTGTTCTGTGCGTTCCAGCAGATCCCGAAGGTGATCACCGAAGCGGAAAAATACGGCTTCAAGAATTATATCCCACTGGTGTTCTGTAAGAACTACAGTCCACAGGTACTCAAAGCCAACATGAAGATTGTGGGTGCAACGGAGTATGCGCTGGTGCTGTACCGGGGCAAGCTCCCCAAGTTCCGCAATCTCGGTGAGGACGGCAAGCCCCACATGATCTTCAACTGGTTTGACTGGAAACGGGATAGTAAGGAATATCCGAAAATTCATCCCTCTCAGAAACCAATCTCTGTGCTGAAACGCCTGATCGAAACTTTCACTGACCCCGGCGATGTGGTTATTGACCCATGTGCTGGCAGCGGTTCGACCCTTCGTGCCGCACGGGAGCTTGGCCGCAACAGCTATGGATTTGAGGTATCCAGAGATTTTTACCAGAAAGCCAATGAGCAGATGCTCGGAGAGGAGGTTGCCGAATGAGTACAGAACAGAATAAGACCTTGACCCTCGGCAGCCTCTTTGCAGGTTCCGGGGGTTTTGAATTGGGAGGGCTGCTTGCAGGAATCCAGCCGGTCTGGAACTGTGAAGTTGAACCATTCCCAATTCGTGTGACTACAAAACGACTGCCGCAGGTAATCCACTACGGAGATATTTCCAGTCTTCGTGGAGCGGAACTCCCTCCTGTAGATATCATCACAGGTGGTTTCCCTTGCCAGTCCGTTTCTGTGGCTGGAAAAAGAGAGGGCGTTCAGCATATCGACCACGGCGGAGAAAAGACAACCCGAAGTGGTCTGTTTTATGAGGCGGTCAGGATTATTAAAGAAATGAGGGAAGCAACCGATGGAGAAAACCAACGATATTTTGTCGTCGAGAACGTTCCCGGACTGTTCTCCAGCAAATCCGGTGAGGACTTTAAGTCGGTCCTTGAAGAAATCATCGCAGTCAAAGAGCCAGAAGCGCCACCGCTGCCTATGCCTGAAAAGGGAAAGTGGGCAACCGCCGATATTATTCTGGGAGACGGATGGAGCGTGGCATACAGAACTCTCGATGCTCAACACTTCGGCTTGGCTCAACGAAGAAAACGTCTGTTCCTTGTCGCAGACTTTGCAGGTCAAAGTGCCGGAAAAGTACTATTTAAGTCCGAAGGCCTGTCTCGGTATTCTCCGGAGAGCTTCCGTGCGTGGCAAAGAGCTGCCGCCAGTTCTGAAAGCGGCATTGGAACGGCAAGCTGTGCAGGAAGAATCGGCCTGAACAAGCCGGGAGAGATTCTTGAAGCTGCTGGTTTCTGTACTGAGCATTCCGCAAATGCCAGAAGCATCGGATATGAGGAAGAACGGTCACCGACCCTCCGGGCAGGTGTCGTACCTGCCGCCATTGCATTGGAAAATCATCCGGCAGACAGCAGGGTGAAGATTTCCGAAGATGGCAAGGTTCAAACGCTGACCAGCCGATGCGGTACGGGCGGTGGCAATGTTCCGCTGGTCATGGATGGTGCAGATAATTCTCCGGCAGTCACGCTGAAGATCCGTTCCGGGTGTGAGGGCGGCGGCAAGGGAGCCATCTGGCAGGAAGAAAAATCGGCCACCCTTGGCTGTAACAACGACCAGACACTGTTCGTCCCGAAATGCTATGGTGTCTGCTCGAAAGCCAGCCATTCCATGATGTCCGACAATCCGCATAGCGGTTTCTATGAAGCGGAAACTTCCCGGACACTGGACCGCAGCGGCGGTGCTCCGACTTGCAATCAGGGCGGCATCTGTGTGGTAGAGCCTGTTGCTTTTACCCAGAACCAGAGAGATGAAGTCCGGGATCTGGGGGACAAGTCAGCGGCACTGGCAGCAGAGCCGGGAATGAAACAGCAGACCTTTGTGGTACAGCCGGAAGATGTGACTGCTTTCCATGTGAATCAGCGCAATGAGCTGATTGACCTGCATGGAAAGTCTGGCGCACTCATGGCGACCCGAAGCGACCAGATGCAGACCTTCGTCCTGCAGGGCAACATGATCGGCCGCAAGGACGAGAATGGTCCACAGGGAGATGGGGTCAATGAGGATGTCTGCTTTACGCTGGACGCCACTGACCGTCATGCAGTCTGCGCACCGGAAGATGTGTATGCCATGACCACTGGCTCCTTTATGCGAGTAGAGGAGAATGTATCTCCGACTCTGATGGCACGGGATTACAAAGACCCGACCACCATTGCACCGGCACCGCATCTGAACGAGGGTGTGGCTGGTACCGTGGCGAGCGGGGCACATCCCAGCGGCTTCAATGGGCAGGACGCTTTCAATGACCGTCTTGTCATCGACAACCCGGAAGCACAGTCCACACCTGTGACCTACACCGTCCGCCGCCTGACACCGACCGAGTGTGCCAGACTTCAAGGATTCCCGGATTGGTGGTGCAGAGACCTTGGAACGGAAAATCCAACCGAGGAAGAGTTGGCATTCTGGGCAGATGTGTTTGAAACACACCGTAAGATCGTGACCCATGCGAAGAAGCCGAAGACGGAGAAGCAAATCCAGAAATGGCTGGCAGATCCGTATTCGGATGCGGCTGAGTACAAACTCTGGGGTAACGGTGTCGCACTTCCATGTGTGTACTTTGTTCTGGCAGGCATCGCATGGTGCGCAGGACTGGAAGAATAAACTGGCCCGCTATATTACTAGGTAGACAGCTACCCAGTGATATGGTGGGCATACATATCAGGACCATTTACACAACAGCTTTTGAACCGTGTTGTGTAAATGGTTGAACATGAAGAATATCGGGAAATGGCCTTGCTATTTGCTCGGTTTAGAGGGATATATGTGCTACCGAAAAGAACATCGGAATGCACAAAAGACTAATTAAAAAAGGAGCGACGAATTATGTTGAAATTTGAACTGAATGTAGCCGAGCGCAAGACCCTCGCAAGACGCATGGAGGAGCTGACTGGCATCCACCCTTACTACACCAAAGCACCTCTGTATGCCTATGATATTGGCGACTATACCATCGACCGGGATGGAAACCTGCTGGTCGAACCGGAGAATGCGGATGCAGAGCTGTTGACGAGCCTGCTGAACGAGGGGCTGATTCGCAACGCCGAGAGCACGGATGTTCAGCCGGAGAACGCAGAGTCGGCACCGGAAGAGGAACAGCCGACTGAAGCAGAACCGGAAGTTCCCGATGAGCAGGAATCCGAAGCAGATGATTTTGCAGAGCAGAATGAACCTGCGGAAGTACCGGAGCCGGACGACACAGCAGAGGATGAGCCGGAAGAAGAGTTGGATACAGGGGAGCAGGAGACCGAAGAGCAAACGGAAGAGGAAGACCAGCAGGATGAAGTTCCTCTGGATTTGGAACTTTCCTTCCCGGTCAGTCAGCACAACGGTGTGACCCTGCGTAATCTGGTCAACCTCCTTTACAGCCGCGGAAATCTTATCGGGAAAGCAACGGGCGGCCACTTTCATGTGGAAGAGGGGCTGGTCGACAAGCTGAAGGATGACACTTGCACCCTTGCCACCATGAACTTCATCAGCGCAGTCAATGGTTATGAAGCAGAGCATGGCGCGGCATTGGAAGGCTTGAAAATCACCACCGAGAAGGTCATTTTCACTGGCTTCCCGACTGCACCGGACCACGAACACCTGACAGCTTTCGCACAGCTTGCCGTTCTGATGAACCAGCAGGCCATCAGCCAGAAGCGCATTCAGGCTAAGAATGTCAACGATGAAAACGAAAAATATGCGCTCCGCACATGGCTCATCCGTCTGGGCATGAATGGGTCGGATTTCAAAGCAACTCGCAAGATCCTCATGGAGAATCTTTCCGGGCATGCGGCTTTCCGCACGGATGAGGAAGCACAGAAGTTCCTCGCAAGGGAAAAGGCAAAACGAGATTCACTCAAGGCCGCGAAACAGGCGGCACAGGAGGGCGGTTTCCCCTCTGGGGTAACGGTCGCATCGGCAAATGCCGAGCCAACACAGCCCGACTGTGAGGCAGACACGGCGCAGATACTGGAGGCGGGAGCGTAAGCTCCCAAGCCCCCCAATGGGGGCCGGAAATATGCGAGACCTTCTTCCATTGTACCGATATTAACTCTTCAAATGTACATTATCAAGCGGATAAATCGCAGAAATGTACACGATTTTTCTACTGTATATTTGTCGACTATATGTTCTTTTATGGCCTTGAATTAGTCCGTTCCTGACGGTAATATACACACACCGAAAGGGAAGAAAGCCAAAGGAGAACATACCATGAATGATAAAACAAGAGAGCAGATTGAAGCCATGAAGAAGCCTACATTCGGTATTGAAATCGAGGGTAACAATATCACGAGAGAGAAAGCTGCCAGAACGGCGGCACGGTATTTTGAGACCGACCGCTACGAATACACTGCAGGACGCAACGGCTACGATGCGTGGAGTGCGTGGGATGCGCAGGGCAGGGAGTGGAAGTTTCAGAAGGATGTCAGCATTACCGGCCCGGAAAGCCAGAAATGTGAAATGGTCAGCCCCATTCTTCATTACGAGGACATGGAACTTCTGCAGGGGGTTGTAAGAGCACTGCGGAAAGCCGGAATGAAAAGTGATTACACCAGAATGGCGGGAGTTCATGTTCATATCAGCGGGGAGGGACACACACCGCAGACCATCCGAAACCTCGTGAACATCATGGCGGCCCATGAAAGCCAGCTGGCAAAAGCAATCCGAATTGACCGCAACCGAATGAACCGTTACTGCCGAACGGTTGACCCCAAGTTTCTGGAAGGGGTCAATCGAAAGAAGCCCAGAACGATGGAGGAGCTTGAAGACCTCTGGTATCAGACACAGAATGCGGACGGGAATCGGTACACCCACTACAATTCGTCACGATATCGAGTTTGCAACCTGCACAGCTTCTTCCACGGACACCACACCATCGAATTTCGGCTTTTTCAATTCGACTGCCCTCACGATGGCAAGCAGAACGGAATGCATGCTGGACAGGTCAAGTCATTCATCCAGCTTTGCCTTGCCATCAACCAGCTTGCCAAGATGGTCAGAACAGCAAGCCCTAAACCCCAGCAGACCGAGAACGAAAAGTACGCAATGCGGTGCTGGATGCTGAGGCTTGGCTTCATCGGTGACGAATTCAAGACTGCCAGAGAATACTACCTGAACAACATGGAAGGGAACAGCGCATGGCGGTAAGCCTTACGCAAACTGAAAGAACCTTATGGGCGGACAACCGCCCTTTAGGTGGTAGAGGAAGGGAGCGAAAGCTATGAACAATACCAGCAAGACAAAGAACCAGCCGAATGGCAGAGCGTTCAAGGTGACCATTACCGAAACCTACCAGAGAACCATCACCGTGTATGAATCCGAAATGAAAGAGCCGACCGTTCAGGAAGCCGAGCGTGTTGCGGAGGATTGGTGGCAGGACAGCCAAATCGAACTGGGAACCGAAGATTTCCAGGGAGTCGAAGTAACGGCGTGTGAACTGCCGCCAATGTAAAAGTACACGATCACAGGTAGAAAACATTGTGCAGTATATGATGCTCATCGACCTTGATAATTAAGCCGAACAGAGGCATATATACCATACCACCTTACAAGGGCGAAAACGAAAGGAGCGCGAAGAAATAATGAAAAACAAGAAATACTACATTGCCTACGGCAGCAACCTGTCGGTGGAGCAGATGGCACACCGGTGTCCGGATGCCAGAATCGCAGGACAGGCGGTGCTGGCCGGCTGGGAGCTTTTGTTCCGGGGCTGCGCCACCATTGCACCGAATCCGAAGAAGAACACCCCGGTTCTGGTGTGGGAGATTTCCGAGAGGGATGAAAAGAACCTCGACACCTACGAGGGCTACCCGACCTACTACCGCAAGGAAGAACTGAACATCGAACTGCTCCGTGAGGGCGCAGAGCCGGAGATGGTGACCGCAATGGTCTACATTATGGAAAACGACTTCGGTCGGCGCGCACCGAGTCTGCATTACTACAAAGTTCTGCATGACGGCTACAAGACATTCAAGTTCCCGATGCACATCCTCGAAAGTGCGCTGAAAGAATGCATGGATACGGAATCGTGAAAGCGGGGTGGGTCGAATGAAAGTCCTTCTGATCAAGCCTATGGAGCATCCGCAGGTGGTCGACATCGAGGATTCGCTGGATGAATTCTACCGCATCCTCGAATGCGACTGCATTACGGCAACCTACCCGTGGGAAGCCGATGCAGTCGCATTGGTAACGGACGACAACGGGCTGTTCACTGAGAAGCCGTTCAGCAGATACATCCCAGAGCTGAAGCAGCCCATCAAGGGAAACTTCTTCATTTGCGGATTGGGCGAGGAGGATTTCGCAGAGCTGCCGGAAGACCTCATCCGCAAATATACGGAACGCTTCTGGGTGCCGGAAGCATTCGTCAGCATGTTCGGGCAGATGAGTATCATCCGGATGGATGACGGCACGAAACCGGAATAAGCAGCCAGAATAGGAAAATGACCCTCTCGGATAGCCGGGAGGGTTTGATCTTAGCAAAAAATGGGGCCTCGAAATAACGAGATCCCTCTTCCAGTTTACTGTATCTTAACTCTGGATAGCAACAATAGCAAGTAGAACTGCCGCCATAATGTACACAAACATCTGGCAGCGGTTTTGTGTATCCGGACAAACGAAAGCAGAAGATACGAGGAACAGCCCCAGCCTCTGCTGGGGAGTCCCTTGGGGAATTCCTTAAAGGAAATCCCTCATGCTCATGCCGACCTCGTTGAGCTGTTCCTCCATGCTGCGGTAGTGCCATTCCTCTTCCTCGGCTTCTTCTTCCTCAAGCTCCTCTGGGAAGGGGTCGTGCTTCCAGCCGCCTTTTTTGTACTCTTCCTCTCGGATGTCGTTGCGGTCGTAAATGTCCAGCTCGTATTCTTCTTCAAGCTCTGCGATGCGCTCCTCGATGATGGTTTCGATTTCGGTAATGGTCTTTTTCATGGATTGTATCCTCGTTTTCGTTTGGTTTTCTTTGCTTTCGTTGTGTGTATAATGCCGCAAAAACACATATATAGCAAGTGAATCCGGAGGTGTATATGTACCAATCATGAGGGGCTAGGATCGTTGATAATATGTTGTTTTATGGCCTTGCTATGATCTGCATAAGACGGTAACATACAGCTACCAAAACGAAAGGGGAAAAAACATGGAACGCTACACTTACGAAATCACCTTTACACGGCTGGATGGACAGCCAGATGAAATTCAGCAGCACACCAGCGAGGAGCTGGCAAGAGAATGCTTCCGGCTTTTCGATGAGCCGGACAGCGCAGAGATGTACAGCAAAATCCAGCTGACTCGCCACGATTGGAAAACCGGTGCAGACGAGATTCTGGAAACGATGACATTCTGAGAGGGGGACACGAACATGACTTACACAAAAATCAATCTTTACCTGGACAATGGAATCCCAGAGGCACTCAGCAATCTTTGGTACGGCACCGACAGCTCGGTGGTGGAGATCAGGGATGCCGTTGAGGATGCGAAGAACGGAAAGGACCTGCTGAACCGCATCCAGAAGATGAAGCTTCTGCGGAAATTTACTCTCGACAGAGAAAACAGGAAGCGCATCCGCTTCAAGGGTACGGATTGCTGGGGCAACATCAGCTACCTCGAAATTATCCGATAAGGGCAAGACCGACAGGCGCAAGGGGCTGGAATCGACCAGCCTTTTGCTCGTGTTTGTCTCCCAAACAGGCGGCATAAAAAGCACATAAATATGACAATTACATGGTTATGTGATCGTGTGGTTTAGCCGCTTGATAGTGTTCCAGAGTGACGGTAATATACAGTCACCGAAAGGGAAACAGCCCCAAGGAAAACAACAAAAACGGAGGATACGACAATGACGAAGAACGAAGAGCGACTGAGCAAACTTTTTAAGGAACTGGTGCCGGACATGGGCAAGGCAGAAAGCCTCGCCGGAGAACTGGTCAGAGCCATCAACCGAATCGGATACCGATTCTGCAACGACGGCGACATGGTGAACATTGCCTACGGCAAGGAAACCTGCAACCCGCCGGCCCGATTCCTGATTGCAAAAGGCAACCACGAAATCGCAGACCTGACGGTTGCCCTTTGGGAAATCTTCAGCGAGGATGCTTACGAAAAGGTGCTGGATACCCTTGAGGGAGCGGTCGCCGACTACATCGAACAGAACCCAGACCTCCGAAACCAGCCGACCAAAGACATGTGGGACTTCAAGGATGAGCAAGAAGACCGGGATGACAGCTGGATGGAAGAAGAGGAAGACGGCTGGGACGAAGAGGACTACGACGAGGAAGATTACGAGGACGAAGAAGACTACTAAGCCAGAGAAACACATGGGGCTTGCCGAAAAACGGCAGCCCTTTTCTTCTACCGTAATACTCACAGTTCTGATTTCCCATCTTTGTGTAGTATAGCCGCTTGATAGTGTGTGGAAGTGACGGTAATATGCACATACCGAAACGGAAAACCAAGAAAAACGGAGGAAACCACCATGAAGAAGAACATCACCAAGGAAGAGGAAAAAGCCCTGCTGGAGATCGCCAAGCGCCTGATGGCAGCGGTAGACAGCCGGGGAGACCTCGAAGTCCGCGACAATGACAGCGAGGACTTCATCGAGGTTCCGGTCTGGGGCATCCAGAAAGCAATGGAGGAAGCCTACCTGCTGGGACGGATGAACAGATAAACCGGCAGCCCCCGACACAGCCCCACACAGGGGCTTGTGCCACGGGTGGCAAAACAATCCGGATGAACCGGTAACGCCCCAGACAGGGGCAGATGTGGCGGCGTGGATGCGCCAGGAGGGAAAAGCACATGGAAGAACGGATGATGGATACCATCGTGGAAATCTACAACCACATGGATGACAGCGATAAGGATGCCTTCACGCTGGAGGATGCCGAGGATATGGTGGAAGACCAGATCAGGATGGACAAGGAAGCCGGACGGGAGCCGCTGGCATATGACCCGCAGTTCTTCTACGATACCATTGTGGAACTCATGGAGCAGGATGCAGAGTGATGTACATTCTGCTTGGTATTCCGGGCAGAAGATCGTGTACTTTAGCCGCTTGCTATCCTTTGCACCTGACGGTAATATGCACATACCGAAAGGGGAAAGCCCCAAGGAATAACGAAAACACGGAGGATTTTACCATGAAAATGCATTTGATCGACTTCCCGGAAAACAACATCAGCATCGAGAGTTTCTATGACCGACTCAGACCTTGCTACGACAGCATCATGCAGTTCGGTGACCGGGTTCTGGTAGCCCAGATGAACTGGAACGGCATGCTGGAGGGAGCGGTATACGGATTTGTGGAAGACCCAGAGGAAGGCTGGTCACCGATTGAGTGCCGGCTGGAGCTTCTGAAGATTTCCGATGAGACCTACACGGATGCCGGACACGCAATCGAGTGGTGCATTAAAAACGCACACTAAGAAATGGGCAGGGCTCCTTCGGGAGCTTTTGCTCGTAGTGGCGGATTCTTCCGGCGTGTAAATACACATAAATCCGACAAAAAGAGGTGTGTATGATCGTGCAGTATAGCCGCTTGATAGTATCCGGCAGTGACGGTAATATACAGTCACAACGAAGGGAAAAGCCCTACGGAAAACAAAACATACGGAGGATACAGACCATGACGAACAAAGCAAAAACCTACCTTAAGAACATTCAGGAAGCCGACACCGAGAAGAAGCTGATCGGCATCGAGATCGCCTTCAAGCAGGACATGACCCTTGGCTGCAACGACCTCGGAAGCCTTTGCAGGGCGGCAGAGGATAAGCGGTACAGCCTGCGGAACAACGAGGAAACGCTGAAGCTGAAGCAGATCCTATTCTTCCGGACGAAGGCGGAGATGGATGCCTACCACGACATGAGCCGCAAGCCGGAAGACTGGACGGAAGCGGAGATCGAGCAGCAAAGAAGCCGCTTCTGCAGCGTCTGGCAGGTCATCGAGGAAGCGGAGCTGGTCGATGAGTACGAGGCTTGGAAGGAAGCCAACCCCAACACCTAACAGCACCCAAAGGGTACACGCCCCGTAAAGGGGCTGTGCCTCGTATCCGATGTGTTTTATATAGATTTCAAGGACTTCTTCGGAGGTCCTTTTTCTTTACCCATTTTTGCAGAAGGGAGGAGATGCCAATGGCTACCAGAGGCAGAAAACCAAAGCCGACCGCCATGAAGGAGCTGGAAGGCAATCCGGGCAAGCATCCGCTGAATACCAGCGAACCGAAGCCCAATAAGAAAGCGCCGGCCTGTCCGAAGTGGCTGGAGCCGGAAGCAAAGAAAGAGTGGCGCAGACTTGCAAAGCAGATGGAAGCCATCGGCATCTTGACCGAAGTGGATATGGCGGCCTTTGCCGGTTACTGTCAGGCCTATGCCCGATGGAAAGAGGCTGAGGAGTTCATCACCCAGCACGGCACCATCGTCAAGACCCCGTCCGGCTACTGGCAGCAAGTGCCGCAGGTGTCCATTGCACAGACCTATCTGAAGATCATGAACAAGTTTGCAGAGCAGTTCGGTCTGACCCCGTCCTCCCGAAGCCGGATCATTGCTTCGGACGGTGGTCCTGCGGATGCAGCCGATGAGATGGAGAATCTGCTGGGAGGAGGTGGAAGCTGATGGCAGAGTGCAGACCAAAAAACTATCCGAAACTGAAGGACTATAAGCCAAGCCGGTTCATGCTTTCAACCTGCCACTACGATGCCGCAAAAGCAGACCGGGCAGTGACCTTTATTGAGAACCTCCGACACACTAAAGGCAAGTGGGCGGGAAAACGGTTCTGGCTGCTTCCGTGGCAGGAACAGATCATCCGGGATGTGTTCGGCATCGTGGACGAGAGAGGAAACCGTCAGTTTCGCACGGCTTATGTCGAAATCGGTAAGAAGAACGGCAAGTCCGAACTTGCCGCTGCGGTGGCTCTGTATCTGCTCTTTGCCGATAACGAACCCTCTGCCGAAGTCTATGGTGCTGCCGCCGACCGCCAGCAGGCATCCATCGTCTTTGATGTCGCGCACCAGATGGTGCAGATGACACCGGCACTCTTGAAGCGGTGCAAGATTATGGCGGCAACGAAGCGTATCGTGAATTACGGCAATGCAGGATTTTACCAAGTCCTGTCTGCCGAAGTCGGCACGAAGCACGGCTTGAATGCGTCGGGTCTGGTGCTGGATGAGGTTCATGCCCAGCCCAACCGAAAGCTCTATGATGTCCTTACCAAAGGCTCCGGTGATGCCCGTGAGCAGCCGTTGTTCTTCCTGATCACCACGGCCGGCACGGACAAGGAGAGCATCTGTTACGAACTCCACATGAAGGCACTTGACTTGTTGGCTGGACGTAAGATTGACCACACCTTTTACCCCGTGGTCTACGGACTAACGGATGAAGATGACTGGCACGACGAAGCGAACTGGTATAAAGCCAATCCCTCTCTCGGCCAGACCATTCAGATCCAGCGTGTTCGGGATGCGTATCAGGAGGCACTGGACAATCCGGCAGAGGAGAATGTGTTCAAGCAGCTCCGTCTGAATATGTGGGTGTCCTCGCTGACCCGGTTCATCCCAGAACACATCTATGACCTCGGCAACCAGCTTATCGATATGGAAACTCTCAAAGGCCGTGACTGTTATGGAGGACTGGACTTGTCCAGCACCGGAGACATCACTGCTTTTGTGCTGATGTTCCCGCCCAGAACCTCGGAAGAAAAATACATCATGCTTCCGTTCTTCTGGATACCGGAGAATACGATCCCCCAGCGTGTGCGCAGGGCATCCGTTCCGTATGATGTCTGGTACCAGCAGGGCTACCTGATGGCGACCGAGGGCAATGTCATCCACTACGGTTTTATCGAAAAGGTCATCGAGGAACTGGGCAAGACCTATCACATTTTAGAGATTGCCTTTGACCGATGGGGAGCCGTGCAGATGACCCAGAACCTTGAGGGGATGGGATTTACGGTCGTGCCTTTTGGTCAGGGCTTCAAAGATATGAGCCCGCCTACCAAGGAGTTCTACAAGCTCCTGATGGAAGGCAGAATTATCCACGGCGGCAACCCGGTCATGGCATGGATGGCCGGCAATGTGGTCGTGGATACCGACCCGGCGGGCAACATCAAGCCGACAAAGGCGAAGTCGCCGGAGAAGATCGATGGTATCGTCGCTGCGATCATGGCACTGGACCGCTGCATCCGAAACGAAGGACAGCAGCAGGGAAGCGTCTACGACGAACGTGACATGATCGTTTTTTAGTTTTTCTTTCACTTCTTTCTTTCCACATTAAGACGAGAAAGAAAGCAGGAAAGAATCGGGAAAGAAAGGGAGATTTCTATGAAGTATCTGATGAGTGCAGAATGGTGGAAGGCAGCCGGTATCCGTGCTGCAAAGACGATGCTCCAGACCGGCGCAGCTCTGATCGTGACCCAGATGCCCGGTGGTACTGTGGACTGGATGGCAGTTGGCAGTGCAGCTATCGTGGCAGGCGTTGCATCCCTCGGTACCAGCCTTGCCGGTCTGCCGGAGCTGGAGAAGGAGGATAAGGCTTAATGGGATTCTGGGAATGGATGGGGTTTGAGAACCCAAGGGATTCTCCCAAAACAGAACAGCCAAAAGAAGGTCTGCCGCAGGTCACGGATAACGTCCGCGATTCCGGGCAGACCTTTGTGTTTGGTCGTTCCAATGCCGGGGAGCAGGTGGATGAAAAAGCCGCCATGCAGATCCCGACCGTATATGCCTGTGTCCGTCTGCTGGCAGAGTCCATTGCAGCACTGCCGCTGCATCTCTACCGTGTGACGGACGATAACGGCAACAAGGAAAAGGCACGGGATCATCCGCTGTACAAGATTCTGTATCGGCAGCCCAACCCGGAGATGACATCCTTTGTCTTCTGGGAGACACTGATGACCCACCTGCTCCTCTGGGGCAACGCCTATGCACAGATTGTTCGGGATGGCAAGAACACGGTGCTGGGTCTGTATCCGCTTTTGCCGGAGAATGTCGAAGTGGATCGAGATGAGAGTGGCGAGCTTTACTATATCTACCACGCATACACGGATGAAGTTCCGGGAGAGCAGAATAAAGACATCTACTTCCGCCGGGACGAGATCTTCCATGTGCCGGGGCTTGGCTTTAATGGTCTGATTGGTTTCTCACCGATTGCCATGATGAAGAACAGCCTCGGCACATCCATTGCGGTGGACAAGTACGGCTCGTCCTTCTTCAAGAATGGTGCACAGCCCAGCGGTGTGCTGGAGCATCCCGGCGTTGTGAAAGACCCGAACCGTATCCGGGACAGCTGGGAAGCGGCTTACGGTGGTGCTTCCAATGCACATCGTGTGGCTGTGCTGGAAGAGGGCCTATCCTACAAACCAATCTCCCTGCCGCCGGAGGACAGCCAGTTTTTGGAAACGAAGCAGTTTTCCGTGACGGAGATCTGCCGTATCTTCCGTGTGCCTCCGCATCTGGTGGCGGACTTGTCCAGAGCGACCTTCTCCAACATTGAATACCAGTCACTGAACTTCGTGATGCACTCCCTGACTCCGTGGCTTGTCCGCATCGAGCAGGGCATCATCAAGGATCTGCTGCTGGAAGAGGAGCAGGACACCTACTTCCCGAAGTTCAATGTGGACGGTCTGCTCCGTGGCGACTATCAGAGCCGGATGAACGGTTATGCGACCGGCATCAGCAATGGGTTCCTCTCCCCGAATGATGTGCATCGGCTGGAGAACATGGATCTCATCCCGGCAGAGGAGGGCGGAGATGACTACTACCTGAACGGCGGCTATGTAAAGCTGAAAGATGCAGGAGTGGCACAGCAGAATAAAGCTGCCGCCGTCCAGCAGAATCAGCCGAAAGAAACACAGCCCGACCCGGAAGAAGAACCTGAAAGCGATAACCGGCTGAGTGAGAGTAAGCCACGGAAAAATGAAAGAAGGAGAACCCGATGAAGAAATTCTGGAACTGGATCAAAAACAGTGACGATACCAGAATCCTCCGGCTGGAAGGCCCCATCGATGAGGAATCGTTCTGGGGCGATGAGATCACGCCACAGATGTTCCGGGATGAGCTGGAATCCGGTGAGGGGGATGTGGCCGTCTGGATCAACTCTCCGGGCGGAAATGTGTTCGCCGCTGCTGAGATCTATACCATGCTTAAGGATTACAAGGGCAGCATCACGGTCAAGATCGATGCGATTGCGGCATCTGCTGCATCCGTTGTGGCAATGGCCGGTGACATTGTCCAGATGAGTCCCGTTGCCATGCTGATGATCCATGACCCCAGCACGGTAGCGATGGGCAATACTAAGGACATGGAGAAAGCCATCGAGGTGCTGACCGAGGTCAAGGAGAGCATTATCAATGCCTACGCTGCAAAGAGCGGACTCAGCCATGCTCGCATCGCCAACCTTATGAGCAATGAAACCTGGATGAATGCGAAGAAGGCGGTGGAGCTGGGCTTTGCAGACGAGATCCTCTTTGCAAAGAAAGAGGAGGAGCCGGACAGTGACCCGGCAGACCCGGAGAATCCGGAAGAAGCCCCCGACAGTGAACCGGGCGAGGGCGGAGAAGAGAAGCCGTTCCAGAAGGACACGGCAGGGCACCTTTTCTCCAGCCGTCAGATGGATCTAATCGTCCTGAACCGTCTGGGTGTGAAACCGGAAGATGTGGGCCAGAAACACACTGAGCCGAAGGAGCCGCCTGCTGACCCGAAACCGTCCGCCGAGCCGACCCCTCAGGTAGAACCGCCTGCTAATCCGGGGCCTGTCCTTGACATGGACGGCAAGACTGAGGATGGCAGCATCCCCTACAATATCCTGATGAAGCAGCTTGAGTGCATGAAGTGATGTGCATTCAGGCTGTTTTTCATATCACCACAAATCAATTTATGGAGGACAAACACTATGAGTAAGATTCTGGAACTGCGCACCAAGCGCAACACTCTCTGGGAGCAGACCAAGGACTTTCTGGAGAAGAACCGCGGCGAGAATGGTCTGGTAAAGGCTGATGCCGTGGAGCAGTACAACAAGATGGCACAGGAGGTCAAGGACCTGGGTGCGGAGATCGAGCGTCTGGAGCAGCAGGCACAGATCGAGGCACAGCTGTCCGCACCGACTTCCAGCCCTGTCCATGCGGACCCGAAGAACGGTGCCAAGAAGGATGTCAAGCCGACCGCCACTGCCGAGTACGCTGAGAACTTCTGGAACATGATCCGCAACCGCGGCCATTACGGCGAGGTCCGCAATGCCCTGTCTGTGGGTGAGGACACCGAGGGCGGCTTTACCGTTCCCGATGAGTTTGAGAAGAAGCTGGTAGAGGCACTGGAGGAGAACAACATCTTCCGTGGTATGGCGACCGTCATCCGCACCAGCTCCGGTACCCGTAAGATTCCTATCGCAGAGGATACCGGCGAGGCAAGCTGGATCGATGAGGGCGAGGAGATCCCGGAGAGCGACACCACCTTCGGTCAGACCATGCTGTCTGCTTACAAGCTGGGCACTATGATCAAGATCTCCAACGAGCTGCTGAACGACTCTGCATTCGACCTTGCCACCTATATTGCCCGCCGTTTCGGTGTGCGTATGGGCAACGCAGAGGAGCGTGCATTTATCACCGGCGACGGTGTGGGCAAGCCTCTGGGCCTGCTGGCAGAGACCGGCGGTGCCAAGGTCGGTGTGACCGCTGCCCAGAAGGATGCTGTGTCCTTTGATGAGATCTTCAAGCTCTACTACGCACTGAAGGCTCCGTACCGCAAGAAGGCACAGTTCCTCTGCAACGAAGCCCTGGTGCTGCAGCTGATGACCATCAAGGACAACAACGGCAACTATATCTGGAAGCCGGGTCTGGAAATCGGCAAGCCTGATACCCTGCTGAACCGTCCGCTGAAGACCTCCGCCTTCATGCCGGAGATCAAGGGTGGCAGCAAGGTCATGGCCTTTGGTGATTACAGCTACTACTGGGTGGCTGACCGCCAGAACCGCACCTTCCGCCGTCTGAACGAGCTGTATGCCCGTACTGATCAGGTCGGTTTCCTGACCACCCAGCGTGTGGATGGCAAGCTGATCCTGCCGGAAGCCGTACAGCTTCTGCAGATGGCACCGCAGGGCTAAGAAAGCCTGGAAAGGAGGAGCCGGTTATGGCACTGATCCCGCTTTACGAAGCGAAGACCTATCTCCGCGTGGACAGCAGTGATGAGGATGCCCTGATCGGCATCCTTTTATCTTCTGCGGAGCAGATGTGCAAGGATGTGGGACGTTTATCGGAAGACCAGTGGGAGGCAGTCAATGCCGCTGACCGGGATGCCGAAAATGGGATACAGCCCACAAGGGAACTGGAAGCCCTGCGAAGCACCTGCCGTGTAGCGATTCTGTATGCACTGGGGTATCTCTATGAGCACCGGGACGAAGCTGATCATCACCAGCTGATGCTGACGCTTCGTTCCATTCTGTTTGCTGTGAGGGAGGGGGTGTTCTGATGATCGAGAAACTGAATGAGCGGATCACGATCGAGAAAAGCACGGTTGTGACCGATAAGGTCGGAAACCATCGGAACACATGGGAGGAATATTTCACCTGCTTTGCCTACGCTTCGACCTATCAGGCGCAGGAAGAAGAGGGTGAGGTCACAGCCGAACAGAAGAGCGTGGTGTTTACGGTGCGCTGGTGCAGTGAGACCAGAAATCTCACATCAACGGGTTTCCGCATCCGCTTCCGGGAGCAGCTCTACAATATCGAATCCGTTGACCCGATGAACTATCAGAAGAAGATTCTGAAGATTCATTGCAGACTGGAAAGGAGGCAGCCGGATGAGCAGAACCGTCAGCATTGATGAGATGGCAGACGCCATCAACGAAGGACTGAAAGAGTATGCGACCCTTGCCTCCACGGAGGTCAAGAAGGCAGTCCGCAAATCTGCGAAAACGGTCAAAGACCAGATCTCGGCCAATGCACCATCCCGGACGGGCGCGTACAAAGGAAGCTGGATGGCGACCAAGCAGTCCGAATCCAGCCAGAGCCTTCAGATGGTAGTGCATTCCAAGAACCGCTACCAGCTGGCACATCTGCTGGAAAAAGGTCATGCCAAGCGCGGTGGCGGACGGGTGGCAGGAAGACCGCATATCGCTCCAGCAGAACAGGCCGGCATCGAGCAGCTCCAGTCCCTCATCGAAAAGGCGCTGAAATAGGAGAAACCAATGACCCACGAAGAAGTAAAAGCTCTGGTGGAGGAGATGGGGCTTCCTTATGCGTATGACCATTTCGCAGAAGGGGAGAGTCCTGATCCACCGTTTATCTGCTTTCTGTATCCCAGGGCTGAGAACTTTGGTGCGGATAACCTTGTGTACCACCATTTCAACCGGCTGGACATTGAGGTCTACACCGATTACAAAGACCCGGATATGGAAGCAAATATTGAAGAAGTCCTGACCGAGCATGAACTCTACTATGAGAAAAGTGAGGTCTGGATCGAAACCGAAAAGATGTATGAAGTCCTGTATGAGCTGACCGTGTGATGCTCATGCAGGATATTTTTATGGGAGGAACACTATGTCGAAGAAAAGCAATAAGGTCAAATTTGGCCTGAAAAACTGCCATTATGCAAAGGCGACCTTTGACGAAGATGGCAGCGTCACTTACGCAAAGCCGGTCCGCATCCCCGGTGCAGTCAGTCTTTCTATGGATGCCAATGGCGAGATCGAGCCGTTCTATGCGGACAATATCGCTTACTATGTCGTGAATAACAACTCCGGCTACGAGGGTGATCTGGAGATCGCACTGATTCCGGAGAGCTTCCTTACGGACATCATGCACGAGGAGCTGGACGGCAACGGCGTGCTTGCTGAGAATGCCAATGTGGAACTGGAGCATTTTGCGTTCCTGTTCGAGTTCGATGGTGACCAGCGCCACATCCGTCATGTGCTGTACAACTGTGTGGCAAGCCGTCCGTCCATCGAGGGTGAGACCAATGAGGACAGCAAGGAAGTCAAGACGGACACCCTGAACCTGCAGGCAACCCCTTTGGCAAACGGTTATGTAAAGGCAAAGACCGGTACCAACACCACCGATGATGTCTATAACAAGTGGTACGATGCGGTCTATGAGCCGCAGGCGGAAGCTGTGGACACCGAAGACACCGGTCACACCGAGGAGCCGCAGGGCTAAGTGACCGACACACACACCGCAGGGCTTCGGCTCTGCTTACATTATTATAAAGAGGTATATGATTATGAAGAAGATTTTTCCTTTGTTCGCAGTGATCATCGTTCTGGTGCTGGCTGTCTGCTCGTTCCACATCATCCCTACCGGCTACACCGGCGTGAAGACCAGCTTCGGTCAGATCAAGGAGACCACCATTCAGAGTGGCAAGCTCAACTTCTGCATTCCCTTTGTGCAGAGTATCCACAAGGTCAACAACAAGCAGCAGGATAAGCATATCGAAGCACAGGTCTGGGGCGAAGCCGCCGATAAAACACCTGTGTATGCTGCAGATGTGATCGTGACCTATCAGGTGCTTCCTGAGAAGAGTGCATGGCTGTATGCGAATGTGTCCGACATCAAGAATTTGGTCGGTGACGAGCTGGTGGCATCTGCCATCAAGTCTGCGATGGCTGAACTTGGCCCCAATGAGGTAACCAACCGCACTAAGATTGAACCTTTGGCGCAGCAGAAGCTGGCAGAGTCCCTTGTGCAGAAGTATGGTGAGGACGTTGTGTTCGTGAATAAGGTCGTCATCAACGACATGAATTTCGAGGATGCCTACAACGAAGCCATCCAGCAGAAGTCCATTGCCCAGCAGAACGCAGATAAGCAGAAGATCGAGAATGAAGCCGCCATTGCCAAGGCAGAAGCGGATAAGCAGGTGGCGATCACCAATGCAGAGGCGGAAGCCCAGAAGACTTCCATTGCCGCAGAAGCACAGGCAGAGGCAAACCGCAAACTGGCAGAAAGCCTGTCCGATACGCTGATCGATTACCAGAAGATCCAGAAGTGGGATGGAAAGCTGCCGACTGTGAGTGGCGGTAATGCACTGGTCAGCATTGACCCGGCAGAGTAAGAAACACGATATACGGCAGGGCTTCGGCTCTGCCAATTTTACATGAAATTTTGGAGGATTACGATTATGGCAGTTACAAAGAAAATCGAGATCGATGGCAAGGAAGTCATCTTTAAGGCAAGTGCCGCTGTGCCTCGCCTGTACCGCATCAAGTTCGGCCGTGACATCTATAAAGACCTGCGCCAGCTGGAAAAGAGCGTGGGTGAGAACGATGAGGACAATTCCAACCTCGACCTGTTCAGTCTGGAAATGTTCGAGGATCTGGCATGGCTGATGGCCCGTCATGCTGACCCTGCGAATGTGCCGGACAGCCCGGAGGAGTTCCTGGACCAGTTCAACACCTTCTCCATTTATCAGATCCTGCCCCAGCTGATCGAACTGTGGGGTCTGAACGTGCAGACGGAGGTGGAATCCAGAAAAAACCTCGAAAGAGTGAGCGGGAAATGACCACCCCGCTCTTTCTGCTGCG